>Ga0134121_10000015_pt1 | contig 188694 bp, 128 predicted proteins | sample KB301_FD_96463 | JGI IMG/M metagenome (GOLD analysis project Ga0134121, IMG submission 96463) | Terrestrial soil microbial communities without Nitrogen fertilizer from Kellogg Biological Station, Michigan, USA - KB3-0-1 | ecosystem: Environmental > Terrestrial > Soil > Unclassified ... | reverse complement strand
TGGCTTTCGGGACTGCTGGGTTGGCGGGGGTGGGGTTTAGGGTTGCCCAGCTTGGTCCCCCCGGTGGGGGGGGGGGGGGGGGGGGGGGGGGGGGCGATGGAGGGCGCAGGTCCAGCCCGACAAGAACGCGCTCGGTATCGGACAGATCGCCGATGATCTTGCGCACCGGCACCGGCAGCCGGCGCACCAGTGTCGGAATGGCCAGAATCTGGTCGCCCTTGGAAAGCTGCGGATTCTCGACGAGATCGATCACCTGGATGCGGTAGCGGCCCTTGAGGTGCTCTTCGCAGATCTGCTTGAGGTTCGCGAACGCCGTCAGCGACCTCGGCGTCTGGCCCGCCACGTAAAGCCGCAGCTCCCAGAGCTTTGCCGGCGAGCGTTTCGTGCCCGAAGGGCGTGGTGCCGCCATGATCGCCGTCATCGTCTTCCCTTTCTTCCGTTGGTGTGCGCGGGGACGCCGCTCGCCACCGACCTGCCCGTCTGACGCAGGCGGCCCAGCGCCGCACGATCCGTCGCCATGACGAGAGTCCGGGTGGCCGACTGCCCGTCCACACGCCGGGCTTCCTGCTCCTCGGCTTCGTACTCGGAGCGCAGGCCTGCGATTTGCCGCTCGACGGCGGTGTGCCTGCGCTCGAGGGTGCGCCGGACGCGCATGGCTTCCTGCTGGACGGCCAGCGCCGCGGCCGTTTCGCGGGCGGTCTGCGCCGCACGGGCCGCGCCCACCAGCATCCCGCCGGGGCCTATGTAGGGGTTGATCAGGTCGACGCCCTTGGACGAGATCAGGAACTCGCGGATCTGGTTGGAGTGCGCCATGCCGCGGGACTTGAGTACATAGAGGCCGCGATTGCGCTCGCCGTCGCTCTCGATGTTCTGCAGCAGCAGCCAGGCGTCCATCAGGGAGGAGATGAGAACCTCGCTCTGCTGGAGCGGGCTGCCTTCGTGCGTCAGGCTGGTGAACAGCGACGTGATCTGCTGCCCCTTCAGGAAATCGATGAGGCGAGTCACCATCGCCCGGGTCTCGGATTCGCTGCCCGCGGCGAGCAGGCTGTTCATCGGGTCGACGACGACAACGGAGGGGCGAAACGCGGCGATCTCCTCGAACATGGTCGCCAGATGCATTTCCAGCCCGTACAGCGTCGGTCGCGCGGCATGGAACCGCAGGGTTCCGCGCTTGACCCCTGGGTCGAGACGCACCCCGATGGAGTGCATGTTGCGGACGATCTGGTTGGGCGACTCCTCGAACGCGAAGAAAAGGGCGCGCTCCCCGCGTTGAATGGCGGCCCGGGCGAAATAGGCCGCGACGCTGGTCTTGCCGGTGCCGGGGGTCCCGGAGAGCAGGACGCTGCCGCCGCGATAGAAGCCCTTCCCCGCGAGCATCGCGTCGAGCTGGTCGATGCCGGTCGAGATCCGCTCGTTCGACACGGTGTGGTTCAGTGTCAGCGACGTGATCGGGAGCACGCTGATGCCGCGGCTTCCGATCAGGAAAGGATACTCATTGGTGCCGTGCAGCGAGCCGCGATACTTCACGACGCGCAGATGCCGGGTCGCGATCCGCTCGTGGACGCGATGGTCCAGGAGGATGACGCAATCCGACACGTATTCCTCGAGTCCCTTGCGCGTCATCTGCTCGCGACCGCGCTCGGCCGTGATGATGGCCGTCACGCCCTTGTCCTTGAGCCAGCGGAACAGACGACGCAGCTCGGCGCGCAGGATGGCTTCATTCGGGAAGGCGGCGAACAGCCCTTCAAGCGTGTCCAGCACGACGCGCTTGGCGCCGACGGAATCGATGGCGTGGTTCAAGCGGACGAACAACCCTTCCAGATCGTATTCGCCGGTTTCCTGGATCTCGCTGCGCTCGACGCGCACGTGATCGACCACGAGTTTCCGCCGCCGGATCAGGTCGGCCAAATCGAATCCGAGGGACGTGACGTTGGCCTCCAGCTCCGCCCGTGTCTCCTCGAAGCACATCAGGACGCCCGGCTCACCGAACTCCATGGCGCCGCGCACGAGGAACTCCGTCGCGAGCAGGGTCTTCCCGCAACCGGCGCCGCCGCACAGAAGCGTGGGTCGGCCGCGAGGGAGCCCGCCGTCGGTGATCTCGTCGAGCCCGCGAATCCCCGTCGGACACTTGGGTAATCGCCGCCGCGACGAAGCGGTCACCCTGCCCGGCGTGTTGCCGAAGCTATACGCGGAACGACCCGAGGCCGGTGAGCCGGAGCCGGCCCTACGACGCATCAGGAATTGTCCGAGCCATGAACCACTTCGGCGCGGGCCTGATCGAAGGCCGTATGCCCCGCGTTGATGGCGCGCGAGCCGGCCTTTCGCATCGTGTCGGGGAGATCCTGCAGCGTCTTCCCCAGGTCGAGGGCCTTGTTCTTCAATCGCTCGCGTGTCTCACGCCCGGAACGGGGAGCGGTGAGAAGCGCGATCGCGGCGCCGACCGCGGCGCCCAGCACGAACGTTCCCAGAAACGATCCAATCCCGTAGCTGTTTCCTTCCGATGTCATGGAGTCTCCCTTCGTTGTGATGTAAGCCTGTTTCGGCGAACCTCGACCCTCGACATGAGGGCGCTCATTCCCGCGATGATGGTGGGTGCCAGGGCGCCTCCGACCGACGCGGCGGTTCGCAGCCAGATTCCCGAACGACCAATCGAATGCGCGGCCTGGGTGGCCACTTGGAGCACCGGCCGGAGCGCCTCCGCCGGGCCTTCGAGACGCCCGGCGACCCGATCGAGGCGCTCCGCCGCCAGACCCACCTGATCGAGCGTCCGCTCGAGGTGTGGTCCGGCCGTGTCGAGCAGGATCCGGGCCCGCTTGAGTGTCTGGTGGAGCTGATAGAGGACCGGAAGCGACGCCCCGACCAGGATGGCGAACAGCGCGATGGCGGCCAGGAGAGCCGGGCTGGTCATGGGCGCGGGCCTCCGGCGAGCGCCGCGGCGCGCGTCATGGGGCCGGGCAGGGCCGGCTCGACGCGGACGCCGCGCGCGCGGCATCCGGCGCTGGCGTGCGTCAGATAGATTCCGAACGGCTTCAGCACGTCGATGGTGCCAAAAATCTCATACCCCATCCGAACGACCGAGTGGAGCGAGCTGAAGTTGTTCGACTCGACGTAGGACACCAGTCCCTTGAAGCCTCGGGCCAGGTAATCCTGAAGCGCCAGGGTCATGCCGATCGCGTGCAGGCGATGCCCGCGATGGCCGAGGTGGGTGAATCCCTTGTACATGTAAACGTATCGGTCGCCGGGATGAAACACGAGGCCCGGCGGATCGATGCGCGTCGGTCCGCGGGAGTACCAGCCATACGAGGCCAGCGTGTCGCCCGCGAGAACGCCAAAGCATTCATCGTCCTTGGACAGGGCCTCGTCGAGGAAGCTTTCGGTCATTTCATTCGCCGGATCGCGGCAGAGCTCCCGGAGCATCGGCTTGCCGAGGAACATTGCCCGGTAGGGCTCGGGGCAGGTCGCGAACGCAGGATTGACGCGCTCGATCGCCATGCACTTGAGAACCTTGATCAACATGACCCGGTTCGCCGCCCTGAGGGCCAGATCGTGCAGGGTTTGGGTGAGACCGATGCTCGAGAGGCTGCCGCGGATGCGCCGGGCGGCGGGTCCCAATCTCATGACCCGCCTCGATTTCCCGGCTTTGACGTTGAACAGTTCATAGATCCGTCACATTGAGTGCGCTCGGCTCGTACTCCTTCGCGCAACGCAGAATCGCACGGGACGGGAGGGCTGCAATATCAGGTGGTTTCTGATTCCGTGTGGGGGTATTCCTGACAGCCCCTACTGCTTCGACTCCGCGGTCTACCCGCAGCCGAGGACGCCACGGATGCGCTGTGCCGACATCAGCAACCCATCCAACTGGGCCGGAGTGATCTCGGGCCTCTTCTTCCTCGACTCCACGCGCACCTTCACCACGAACTCCGCCAGTTTCCTGCAGGCACGCTCCGGCCTGCCCGCGCTGATTTCCCCGAGCGCGCCCTGAAGCCGGTCCCCCAGGATCGACTCCAGCCCCTTGCTCAGGTGCAGGGCCGCGATCAGTGCCGCGACACGTTCCACCTGCTCCTGCGCTCCTGCGACGTGCACCGGGAAACTCCCGCGTGCGATGTTCCCCTGGCCGTCGGCCGCGGTGCAGTCCACTTGAGTGACCTCGCCGCGTGCGTTGCTCGGGAACGTACTCCCCGACGCCGGGCTGCAGGCGGGCGAAATGGCCCCGGAATGGAGATCCGTCGCAGACACCGCGTAGGTGAGGATCGCCCCGCTCGGGGAGGTCGAGTCCTCGGATACAAGCGCCGGCAGGACGAGCAGCGGAGGGGTCGTGTCCTGCACGGTGATCTCGACGTTGACCGTTCCGGTCGCCCCGTGCGGATCGGCGGCGACCAGGGTCACGGTGGTCCCTCCCAGGGGAAACTCCGCAATCGGGCGGACGCCGATGGCGCCGCCGGAGGACCAGGACCAGTTGAAGGTGAGCGGATCCCCGTCGGCATCGGACGACGCCGATCCGTCGAGCGTCACGAAGGCGCCGACGATGTCCGTGGCTTCCACCACCTGGTCGGCGCTGGCGCGGGCGATCGGCGGGCGGTTCGTGGTCGCGGGCCGAATGGTGAAGGTCGCTGTGGCCACCTTGCTGGGCGCGAAGTGTGCGCCCGTGCTGATGGCGCGGATCGTCGTCGTCTCTGTAAGCGTGATTGGTCCCGCATAGAGCGTCGATGAGTCGGTCGGCGTGCTCCCGTCGCGTGTGTACTGGATCGTCCCCCACGGCAGGGCGCCCGTGATCGCGACCTGCACCGGCGAGTCGAACGTCCCCCCGTCGGGATCCAGAACCGGCGTCGGCGCGAAATCGGGGCCGCCGCCGGGGGCGTGCTCTTGCAGCAGCATGGAGATGTCATTGGAGTTGACGTTCGCGGTCACCACGTCAAGCCTTCCGTCGCCGTCGAAATCGCCGACGGCGACCGATCGGGGGGCGGCGCCGGCGCCGAAGTGCTGCGCCGTCCGGAAGCTCCCATCGCCATTCCCTTGCAGGATCGCGACGCTCGCGGAGTACCCGCCCACGACCAGGTCCTGCGCGCCGTCGGAATCGAAGTCGCCCACGGCGACGGAGGTAGCGTAGGTCTCCACGGCAAACGCCCGCGCCGGCAGGAAGGTCCCGTCGCCGTTCCCCACCAGCACGGAGACGTCGCCGTGGAAACCGCTGGCGACCGCGAGATCCGGCGTGCCATCGCCGTTGAACTCACCCACGGCAACGGAGCTCGGCGGGTAACCGACTCCAGAGCCCATCGCTGCGAGGAAGGTGCCATCGCCATGACCCAGGAGGACCGAGACGGAGTTCGAGCCGTTGTTGGCGACAGCCAGATCCAGCCTGCCATCGCCGTTGAGGTCCCCCACGGCCACGGAAATGGGCTGGTTGCCGACGCCGAAATTCATCGCCGCGAGGAAGGTCCCGTCGCCGTTTCCCAGGAGGACCGAGACGGTGTTCGATCCGAAATTGCCGACGGCCAGATCGAGCCGGCCGTCGCTGTTGAAATCGTCCGCGACAAGCGATTGGGGATTGACGCCCGCAAGGGATACGAGGGCCGGCTGGAAGGTGCCGTTGCCATTCCCGAGGAGCACCACGACCTGATCGGGCCCGGAGTCGGCGACCGCGAGATCGGGCCTGCCGTCGCCATTGAAGTCGCCCGTGATGACGACCGACGCCCCTGTTCCCAGGTCGGCGAAGGAAGAGGCAGGTCGGAGCGTCCCATACCCGTTCCCCATGAGCACCGCGATCCTCAGTTGCACGTCCGTCGCTACGACGTCGGGCCTGCCGTCGCCGTCGAAGTCGCCCACGGCCACGGATTCCGATCGACGGCCGAGGGCATAAGAGGGCGTCGCCCTGAAGGTCCCATCACCGTTCCCCGGCACGACTGAAACGGAGCTGACATTGGCGGTCACGACATCCAGCTTGCCACGGCCATTGAAGTGCCCCAGGGCGACAGCCCCTGCGCTCTCGATGTTCAGCATCGACCGCGGGGTGAAAATCCCGGAGCGGCTGCCCATCCACGCAGAGACGTAGGTGCCGGGGCGGGGGGGGTTGTCGGGATCCCAACTGGTCACCAGCAGGTCCTGGATTCCGTCACCATCGAGATCGCCCGCGGCGAGGGAGCTTGGCCTGCCGGCAGTCGGCTGATTCCGCGCCGCCAGAAACGTCCCGTACCCGGTCCCGATCAGCAGGGACACCGATCCGTGGTGCTCGCTGCCGGCGCCGTAGTTTGCGGTAGCCAGATCGAGGTTCCCATCGCCGTTGAAATCTCCCACGGCAAGAGCCTGGGGTCCGGTGGAGGGACCACCGTTCCCGATGACGCTGAAAGTCGCGGCCGGTTGGAAGGTCCCGTCGCCGTTGCCTGGATAGATCGAGACGTTGTTGGAGGCCATGTCGGCGGTCGCCAGATCGAGCACGCCGTCATGGTTGAAGTCGCCCGCGGCCACGGATCGGGAACCATAATCTACGGCGCCGCCCGGCGCGCTCCGCGCGATCTGGAAGGTGCCGTCGCCGTTTCCCGCCAGCACCGAGACGCCGTCAGACGTGCCGAGGGCCAGGTCCAATATCCCGTCACGATCGAAATCCGCGGCGACCAGCGAGGTTCCGGCGGCGGACGTGACCACCCCCGCCTGGAAGGTTCCATCCCCGATGGCGCGATACACCAATACGCCATGGTCGTCGAGGACCGCGATATCCAGCCTGCCGTCGCCGTTGAAATCGCCCACCGCCATCGCTCGAGAGGTCCCCCCGGTCCCGAAGGATCGGGCATCCTGGAACGTCCCGTCGCCGTTCGACAGCAGCACCGAGATGTCGCTCGACCCGTCCCGGTAATTGGCGGTCACGATGTCGTCCACTCCATCGCCGTTGAAATCGCCCGCGGCCACGTCGACGGGGTGGCCTCCAACGGCAAAGTACTGGCTTGCCTCGAACGAGATCGTCCCGGCCTGCGTGGAGAGGGAGGAGACTGACGCCACCAGCAGCGTCGCAGTGGCGGACAGCCATAGGTTCATTCCGATTCGGTTCATGTCAATAGCTCCTATGGCGACTGGCGACCCGGGACCTGGTGGGGCCGGGGCGCCAGTCCGAAGTCCAGCTTCCGCGCCGCCTCGAACCGATGCGTGATGTCCTTCCAATTCCACAGTGGCCAGACCGCCTCGAAGAACTCCGTCTTGCGGTCCTGGTATTGCAGGTAATAGGCGTGTTCCCAGGCGTCGATCACCATGAGCGGCACGCCACCCTGGCTGAGGTTCGACTGGTGGTCGTAGATCTGGGTGATCAGGAGGCGCTTGCCAATGGGCTCCCAGATGAGCGCCGCCCAGCCCGAGCCCATGATCGTCGCCGCCACCTCTTTGAGCTGCCGCTTGAACTTGTCGAACGATCCGAAGTCGCGATCGAGCGTTCGCGCCAGCTCGCCATCGGGCTGGCCGCCCCCTTTCGGCACCAGGTTTTTCCAGAAAATCGAATGCAGTATGTGACCGGAGAGGTTGAAGGCGAGGGCCCGCTCCAGCGCCGCCAGGCGCGTGTAGTCCTCCATGGCGCGGGCCTCGTCGAGACGGCCGAGCGTCGCATTGGCGTTCTTGACATAGGCGGCGTGATGCTTGCCGTGATGCAGCTCCATGATGGTGCCGGAGATGTGCGGCTCGAGGGCGCCGAAGTCGTAGTCGAGATCGGGGAGGGAGTACGGCTGCATGGAAGTCTCCTTGGGGACCGCGGGTCAGGCGCCGAGCGGGAGCGGTGCCCTGCCGGGCTTCTTGAAGTCGAGCCAGTGGTAGAGGTTGCGGGCCGTCTCGAGAAAGGGAATGAAATTCCTGCGATACCTGTTGTAGGGAACCTCTCCGCCGCCGAACTTCTGGGTAAATCGGCTCGGGACCGGTCCGCCTCCGATGTTGAACAGAGGGATCCCCCGGCGGATCGCTTCCTTCATGGCGGTCCAGTGCAGCAGCTCGTTCGGGCAGAGCTCGAGGTAGGCGAGATCCGACGCCCCGTCCCAGTAGTACATCGCATGCTCGTCGTGCGGGTAGAGGGCGGCGCCGATGACCCGTCCCTGATACCTGACTCGCACGCAGATGAGCTGGTCGGCGGGAGTCAGGCACGCCATCAACGACCGCGGCCGCTCGATCCCGTATTGCGGCGATCGTCCCTTGCGTTCCAGGGCCAGGGTCATGAAGCGATAGAAGTCATCGACAATCGAGGCGTCCACGGTGATCTCCGCCTCCAGGCCGCTCTTCCTCGCCTTGCGGATCCGTGTCCGGCACGTGCCTCTCAGCGACGCCCAGGCCGTGGCTTCGTTCCGGCTCAGCGGACAGACATGGGTGACGTTCGGGGAGACCTTGAACCCCAGCCGGCGCATCAACTGCGGATCCAGCCAGTCGTTCGCCAGCTCCAGGCAGGCGATCCTGTTCGCTCGACAGATCCTCACCAGGGCTTGCACGACCTCGGCCTGGGCCACGCCGCTGCTGACCAGGGGCCCCATGTACATGCCCGCCTCCGGAAGCGGGCTGCCGTAGACCAGGACCGACATGACCTTCTTGACGCGCACGGCGCAGAAGTAGCCCCTGATCGCGTCGCCCTGGCGGATCTCGAAGTACTCGACCTGCCCCTGCGGGTGGATCGTCTGGACGAAATCCAGCCAGGCGGACTCGTGGAACAGGGTCTTGGTCGCGTACCCCTGGATGTCCTTGTTCCATTCGGTCGGTCGCCCGGGGAGCTTGACGACTTCCAGCGTGTGCATTCCGTGGAGCCCTCCGCTTGGATTGAAACGACGCGATTGGCGTCGCTGCCGGACGCCTGTCCCGTTCCTTGTACTTCACCGCCCTCATGCCCGCCATGAGGAGGTCTATGAATCGCCGGGACTCGTTTTCCGATACGAACGTGGTGGAGGGCCTGACAGAAGTGGTCAGGAGGGTCGGAGGTCTCTAAGGAATTCGAAGACGCTCAGAAACTGCGTCGCGGAATCATCACGACATCGCCCGAGACCAGCGTGACGTCCGGGATCTTCCCGTCCTCGATCTCCTTGAGGTTCACGATCATCTTGCGGCGCAGGTCGCCGCCTTCGGGCCGCAGGATTTCGATCTGCTTGCGGTTGGCGTACGCCGTGAAGCCGCCCGCTTCGGCCAGGAGGTCGATGAGACGCATCTTCTGCTTGAGGAGCTGGCGCCCTGGTTTTGCGACCTCGCCGATGATGGTCACCCACTGGCTTCCATATTCCTTGATGTTCACGCTGAGCTGGGGATTGACGATGTAGTCCTTTCCCAGGGTGCGCGTCATTTCCCGGTTGATCTGGGGGAGCGCCTTGCCGGAGACCGGGACGTCGCCGATCAGCGGAAAGTCGATGGTTCCGTCCCCGCGTACTTCCACGATCCGGTTGAGGTCGGCGTGCCCCAGGACGGTGATATCCAGCTTGTCTCCGGCGCCGACGAGATACTCGGTGGGCGCCGCGGCGGCCTGAATCGGCGCCGGGGGCCCTGACTTGAACCTGAGATTCAGCCCCTGCCCGGCCAGCTCCACGGCGGTCAGGGCGCCCTCCCCAAGCGTGAGGCGGATGCGGAGGGCCACTCCGGACTCGGGCGACTTCTCGACCAGCGCCTCCCGCACGAGAGGGCTGTCCAGCGCATAGCGCTTCTTGAGGGTGCCGGCGGCGGCCGGGAAGTCGATCACCACCTGACGCGGATCGCTCGTGTCCAGCACGCAGTTGAACTGCGGGACGGGAAGGGTGGTTTTGAGCGCGACGATGGCCCCGTCCTGCGACGGCTGGAACGTGAGGGCCTGGACGACGTCGCCGCGAGTCGGCGCGACAGGTGCGACAGCCGCGAGAAGAGTGCCGTGGGCCAGGCACGAGGCGAAACATGCAACCAGGACCGAACCGGGAACCAGAATTCTCACATCCACCCCACTTCGATGCGGAAAAAGAGACGATGCAACTCATAGTTGAAGGGATCCGCGCCGACGCCTCCGGTCATCTGGAGGACATTGGATTCACGCTGCTCGACATTGAACCCGACATAGCCGCGCAGGTTCTTCATGAACTGGTGTCCTGTGCCGACCTCCAGCCGGATCAGCTGCTCCTTGCGACCGACCCCCTGCAACGGGACGAACTCGTTCTCCTGGAGCGTCGCGCCGGCATCCATGTAGCTGCTGCGCCCCAACTGCCGAATCCATTTGATCTGCCCGGCCGTGGCGATGTAGAAGTTGCTGCCGAGGTAGATGGACGCGTACGGCCTCCTCAGGAACATGAAATTGAACCGATTGAGATTCCCCGCCTGCCAGGTGACGCTGGCGTCCACGACGGGCCCGGAATAGTCCGGCCCGACCCCGCCGGCGAATTGCATCGTCTCGTACCCGATCGCCACCGTCGTCGCGATGGCCATGTTCATCGTCCGGGTGAGGCCGAACCCGAGGGTGTTCGACCGGATCGTGACGTCCGGGGCGTCCGACAGGGTCTGAACGGTTCGATCGACGATGGAATAGGCGTAGACCGTCGTCGGGTCGCTATGCTTGTAGTTGTAACGTCCCTCCAGCGCATTCGTCGTGTACCCGTAGTCGACGGGCAGGCCGAACCCTGAGATGAGCCCGCTGAACTCGGATTTGGAGTAGCTCGGAAGAAACGAGAAGCCGTGTCGGATCCCCACGCTGACCCCGACTTCCATGCGGGGATTGTGAATCATGTAGTGGCCCAGGCCGAAGGGCACTCCATTCCTGGCGGTCTGCTCCTGAAGCGAGAGGGTGCCGTTCGCGTAGTCGTCGCGAAACGCGAACATGATGGGGCCGCTCTGGTGAAGGATCCACTCCAGGCCGACGATCTGATTGATCCGATCCTCGGGGCTGAAGCGGTCGTTCGTGTAGCTGCGATAGAAGGGCGCGTACAGCAGCCGGAACCGGCCGTCGTGATAGGGCAGGATGGCCAGGAATCGCGCTTGCAGCACATTGACGCCCGAGGCGACCGGGTCGCTCCCGGGCAGGTCGGTGCTCATGAACAGGATGTTGCTGTCGTACATGTACTCGTAGGAAACGGAAGGGTAGAGCTTGAAGGGACCGGACGGCAATCCGGGGCCCAGGGTCTCGGAGGTATAGTTCTGCGCCCGCGCGGACGCCGCCAGGGCCAGCGCCAGAAGCGCTCCCAGGGCGGCGGTACGCAGTGTTCTTGGTGGAAATTGTCGGTGCGTCCGAACACTCAAGGCTGGATGACGCCTCGGCGGATGGCGTACCGGACCAGGCCGGCCGTCTCGTGGATGTCGAGCTTGTCCATCAATCGCATGCGGTGCGTCTCGACCGTCTTGGGGCTGACGCCGAGGACGACGGCGATCTCCTTGGTCGTCTTGCCCTCGGCGATCAGCTGCAGCACCTCGCGCTCGCGACCGCTCAGCGGATTGACGCGGCTCGCCTCGTTCTCGAGGTAGGCCTGCAGCAGCTCTCGCGACACGCCGGAGCTCAGATAGAGAGCCCCGCGCGAGACCTCGTGGATGGCCTGGATGAGATCGGCCGCCGCCTTCGTCTTGACGAGGTAGCCGTTCACTCCCGCCCGCAGCGCGTCGAGGATGTATTGCTCGTCGGTGTAGTTCGTCAGGAGGATCTTCTTGATGTTGGGCGACACCTTGCCGATCTCGCGGGCGGCGTCCAGCCCGTTCAGGAGCGGCATCGCCAGATCGAGGATCACCACATCGGGTTTGAGCTTCTCGGCCAGCTTGACCGCCTGGCGGCCGTCCGATGCCAGGCCGACCACGTCGAACTTTTCGCGCTCCAGGAGAACCTTCATGCCTTGGAGGAAGATGGGATGGTCGTCGGCGAGCAGGACTCTCATGGTCATGTTAATCCTCCGGAAGCATTAGTTCCGGCAATCGGGTACTCATCTTTCCTCGGTTTTTTGGCTTCATGATAGCACCGCAGTGTCGCGGCTCGACGGCGGATGCGCCGCCGGACCGACGCCCGGAGCCCCCTCGGGAATCTCGGAAATCTGCGCGGGAAAATTCCTGACAGGGGGTCAGGATGTCCCTGACAGGAGACGTTGTGATGCCGCAGGGCCGCCGCCGGTCGGGCGACGATCGCGCGTGTGGACCATTCAGGTGCGATCGAGATGGGGGAGCGAGCTTCGTCGTGAATCTTTTTGACCGGAAGTACCCGGTTCGTATGGGGATCCAGACTGTGGTCGGACGAGACCGCGTGCATGGCACCTCGCTTGCTCTACTCCCCCACTTCCCATGGCAGATTGCTTCTCCACGAGTCAGGTGGATCCTGCCGGCAGGCTGCGGGCTTGAGCCGCGGTCGACCAGGGAAATAGGGGGGGATTCCATGAATCGGACCAGCCCCAGCGTGACCACGCAGAGTCGTCGTCTCGTCTCGAGTGCGATTCGCATCGCCGTCTTCTCCACAATCGCGTTGCATGCCTCCTGGTCCGACGCGGCCCAGGGTGCCACCGAACCGACCTCCCTGAGCGCTCCGGGCGGCTTCATCGAGAAGACCAACAGCACCGCCGTACGGCCTCTCCTGAGCCCGGCTCAGATCCAGTCCCTGCTTCCCGCGCGCGGGGCGTTCGTCTTCCCGCCCCCCTACAACACCCAGGCCGTGCGGATCACCAACGGCACGGATTGCGGCGGGTCGGACTGCCTGCAGTCGGTCGGATACTCGTACTGGCGCAACATGAACAACTCCGCGGGCAGCGATACCATGCTCATCTTCCTCGGGCTGAGCCGCAGCCGCGGCGGCGGGGGCCCCACGCTGTTCTCCTACAATAAGGATACGAACGTGGTCAGCGTCGTCGGGCCGCTGTTCGATGCCGCGAGTCCATTCTCCTGGTCCACGGGGGAAGGCTGGTACTTCAGCGCCACCCTGCCCAACGCGCTCTATCTGAACAGCGGGTCGTCTCTCTTGCGTTACGACGTCGTGACCCACCAGATGCAGACGGTGTTCGACGCCGCCCCCCAGTACGGCAGCGACAAGTATATCTGGCAGGTCCACTCCAGCAGCGACGATCGGGTTCATTCGGCCACGCTCCGATCGTCGGCCACCTACGAGATGCTGGGTTGCCTGGCGTACCGGGAGGACACGAAGCAGTTCTCCTACTTTCCGAAGAACGGCGACCTCGACGAATGCCAGATCGACAAGAGCGGCCGGTGGCTGGTGATCAAGGAAAACGTCGATGGTCTGTATGGCGAGGACAACGTCATCGTTGATCTTCAGACCGGAACCCAGACCGTTCTGCTCGACCAGAACGGCGCCGCCGGGCATTCGGACAACGGGTACGGTTACATGGTCTATTCCGACAACTGGAACAGCCTGCCCAACGCGATCCGCGTCTTCCAGTTCGGCACGAACCAGCTTCAGGCGCCGCTCGTCTACAACAACATGGACTGGTCCGTGGCGGCGCCGGGGCATGTGAGCCATGCCAATGCGAAGCCGGGAACGCCGATCGGGCAGCAATACGCCTGCGGCAGCGGTGCCAATCGAGCCAACTCCAACCGCGCCAACGAGATCATCTGCTTCCGTCTGGACACCTCGCTGGATGTTCTGGTCGTCGCTCCGGTGATGACCGATCTCAACGCCTCCGGCGGAGGAACCGACGACTACTCGAAGTTCCCCAAGGGAAACCTCGACCCGACGGGTCAGTTCCTCATCTGGACGAGCAACATGGGCGGCAGCCGTCAGGACGCCTTCGTGGTCAAGGTCCCGTCGCAACTGCTCGTGAGCGCTCCTTCCGGCGACACGACGCCGCCGGCGCTCTCCGCAATCGGAGTCTCGCAGGTGACCTCCGCGGGCGCGTCGGTCGGGTGGACCTCCAATGAAGCGAGCGACTCGCAGGTCGAGTACGGACCGACGATCGCGTACGGAAGCGTGACCACTCCCAATTCTTCGCTGGTGCTCACGCACACGCAGGTGCTGGGCAGCCTGGCGGCGGGAACCCTGTACCACTGCCGGGCACGCTCGCGTGACGCGGCAGGCAACCTCGCCCTCTCGGGGGATGTCACCTTCACGACCGCCGCCCAGACGGCGTCGGCGTCCGGACTCGTCGGCTATTGGACGCTCGACGACACGTCGGGCTCGTTGGCCGTGGATTCGTCCGGCAACGTCGCGAACGGCAGGCTCCTGAACGGCCCGCTCGTCGTCCCCGGCCGGCTGGGCCAGGCTCTGTCCTTCAACGGCGTGGACGAAAGCGTCAGCGTTCCCCACGCGGCGTTGCTCGATGCCTATCCCATCACGATCTCGCTCTGGATGAGCACGACGGCCGGCGCTCTGGGCGGCCTCGTCAACAAGTACCTCCCCAGCTCCTTCAACGGCTATCAGGTGTTCACCAGCGGAGGCAACCTGTGCGCCTGGTACTTCAAGGACGCCTCGAACTACGTCTGGGACGGCAGCGCCTGCACGCTCGCGACAGCCGGGTTCAACGACGGCCAGTGGCATCACGTCGCTTTCATCGTGGATGCCTCGGGTGGGCGACTGTTCGTCGACGGCACGCTGCGCGTGACGCAGCCCTGGACCGGGACGCCGGGTCCCGCGACGACGACACAAGGTCTCAGCCTCGCGGCCTATCCGGGGACCGCATCTCCCTTTCTCCCCGGCCGGCTCGATGACGTCCGGATCTACAACCGGGCCCTCGCTGCGAGCGACGTGTCGTCCCTCTTCAGCCGGGCGACGGTCCCCGATCTGACGCCCCCCGTCATTTCGATGGTGTCGAGCACGACGACGCCGGGCGGCGACAAGCTCGCGAATTGGACCACCAACGAGCCGGGCGACTCGCAGATCGAATATGGCCGCACCACCGCCTATGGCTCCGTCACGGCGCTCGATCCGTCCCTGGTCGCCTTTCATTCGCAGACCCTCACCAGTCTGGCGCCGATGACCGCCTACCATTACCGGGTCCGGTCGCGTGATCAGGCCGGCAATCTCTCCGTGTCTCGGGATTACTTCTTCCTCAACGTGCAGTAGGACGCGCGGCGCCGCGACATCCCCGGCACCGCCGGCGCGAGCCTGTCGCCGTGCCGAGCCGCCGTTCATGCCGGCGCCTTGTCCCAGGTCACCCGCTGACGCGAGGCGAAGAACCTGAACGCACCGACAAGAGCGGCGCCGTTCGCGAGACAGAAGGTGTATGGCAGGCTGAAGAAGGGGAGCGATCTCATCCTGCCCCGCAGCGTCCCCCCGAGAAAGGCGCCCGCATAGAAGGCCACCTGCGCCAGGAGACCGATGCGGTAACCGGGGCGGCCGATCAGGATCAGATTCGAAGCGAACGCCGCGACCAGCAGGAGCGGGCCCAGCAGGCGCAGGAGCTTGTGCGAAACGGTCTGCAGCCAGAGCCGGTTGCCGAGCGGGTTCAACAGCCACGTCTCCCGGAAGAGGAGCTGAAAGTTCCCGGCCAGAGTGCGCGCCTTGCGGCCGAACTCCTCACGCGCCGTCGCCGGCGCGTGATCGAAGGCGCGCGCCGCCGGCTCGAACAGCACCCTGTATCCTCGCCGGGCGATGCGCATGGGAATCAGGACGTCGTCGAGGATGGTGTCTTCAGGGAGCGGCGGAAAGAGAAAGCGCCGAATCGCGTAGATCGCGCCGGTGGCGCCCACGGTGGAGCCCGCCCGGCTCTCACAGAGACGCACGAAGCTCTCGTAGCGCCGGTAGGCGCTCACGCCCCGGCCGATTGCGGTGCTTCGCCCGTCCCCGGTCAGAATCAGGTCCCCGCTCACGGCCCCCACCTCGGGGTCGTCAAAGAGGGCCACGAGAGCCCGCACGGCTCCGGGATCGAAGTGCTGCCTGGCGTCGGCCAGGACCACGATATCGCCCCGCGATTGCAGAACGAGCTCGTTGAGGACCGCGGGCTTCCCGCGCCGCGTCGAGTAGGCGACCACATGCACGCCCGCCGGCCCGCAGGCCAGCGCCCGCTCCGCGGTGCCGTCGGTCGAGCCGTCGGAAACGATCAGGATCTCCAGGGATCCTCTGGGATAGTCGAGAGCCCTCAGGTTGTCGATCCGTGCCGCGATGCGATCCACTTCGTTGTGGGCCACGACCACGATCGTCACGCGCGGCAGGTTCGTCCCCCTCGGGACGGAACGCGGCCGCAGCAGGGCCCACGCGCCGATCAGGGCCGGATACCCCAGGTAGGTATAGAGCAGGAGCAGCAAGGAGAGCCAGAAGACCGTCACGGCGATCACGGTGTCGCCACCGACATCACGGACTGGAGCGCAGGCAGGGCTCCCCGGGTTGCCGTGCGTGCGATGTGTCCCTCGATCTCCGCCACACGCGTTTCCCAGCTCTCCGATTCCATCGCCGTGGCGCGCGCCCGATCCAGCGCCGGCGAACGCTCGCCGAGGGCCGTGGTGATGGCCTGAATGAAGCCGGTCAGCCCTTCGGCGAGATGCACGGACGAGCGATAACGTGCCACTTCGGGGAGCGGCGTCGACACCACCGGGAGGCCGGCCGCCAGGTACTCGCGCAACTTGAGCGGATTCGCCCGAAGCGTCAGCTCGTTGGTCCGGAACGGGATGATCCCGACGTCGAATCCGCGGCAGTAGGCCGGCAGAAGTGTGTAGGGCTTCTGCCCGAGCAGATGGACGTTCGGCAACCCGCGGACAAGGCCGACGCCGGTCGCGTGCCGGCCCACCAGCACCATCGACCAGTCCGGCCGCGCCAACGCGAGAGCGCGCACCAGATCGAGATCCACCCAGTCGGCCAGCAGGCCGAAGAAGCCAATCACGGGACGCGGGAGGGCGCGCAGATCGGCCGGTGTCTCGATCCTCGGGTCCAGCGCCCGGGCGAAGTGTCCGACGTCCACGCCGTGGCTCACGAACCGGGTGTTCGGGTTGAGCTCGATCCGATCCGCGCACAGCCTCTCGGACGAGGTCAGCACCAGATCGGCGCGCCGGACGAGGTCGCGCTCCATGCGCGCGATCGAATCGCGCGACACGCCGGAGAACGCCGAGTATTCGTCCACGCAGTGATAGATGACCAGGCGCTCGCCGAGGCGGCCCAGCAGCCGGCCGACGTTCGGCAGGAAGCTCCAGAGGATCGGATTCTCGAGCCCGTGCCGTCGGCCGAGCCGGCGCAGCGTGGAGCTCAGGATACCGGCATTGAAGCGGTCCGCCACGCCCCAGCCGGGCAGCGGGACGACCAGCGGGTTGGCGACGAAGAGATTCGGCTCGACCTCCCGGCACCCGCTCAGGCCCTTCGCCAGCTTGTCGAGGATCCTCCGGAAATCCCGTCCCGACACGGCCGGCCGGCGCATGGCGATCGAGTTCACCCAGAGGACGCGGTTCTTCCGGGCGAGGATCTTCATGATGTGCGTCTTGCTGGTCGGATCGCCGTCCCAGTCGTGGGCGAAGCAGATGATCGACGCGCCCTCGAGCGTCGGCTGCTCATCGGGGTACCCCGTCACCGCATGCGCGCCGGTGCCGTTCATCGCGGCGCCCCCGGTCGTGGGGCTGCACCGACCCGGCCCGGCGCGACCTGGCCCGCTGCGACCTGGTCCGCTGCGACCTGGGTCGGCGGGGCGGCCGTGCCGTCGCCGCGCAGGCCCGCGTAGACCCGCGCCGGATCGGCGGGGTCGACTGCCAGGGCGGCGGGCAGTCGGATGCCGAGTCCCGTGGTCGCGGCCGTCCACGTCTTCGCGCCGTCGGTGCTCTTGAAGATCCCTTCATCGTCGACGGCGGCATAGATCGTGGACGGGCTGACGGGATCGATGGCCAGGGCTCGCACCGAGACGCTGCCCAGACCGGTGTTCGCCGCCATCCAGGTCGTCCCTCCGTCACTGCTCCGGAAGACCCCGCCCGCGCTCGTGCCGGCGTAGACGACCGAGGTCCGCGAAGGGTCGATGGCAAGCGAGTTCACGTCGTAGTACCGCCCCGCGGGGCTGATGATGCCTCCGCTGACGAAGCGCCATTTGACCCCGCCATCGAGACTCCTGTAGACCCCGCCGCCGCGTGGCGTGGCGTGGAAGACTCCGGCGTAGAGAGTCGACGGGGTCGCCGGATCGATCGCCAGCGAGGTCACGTAGTCGCCGCCGACGGTGGAGTAGGTCCAGGTCTCCCCGCCGTCGACGCTCTTGGCGACCCAGACGGCGTCGGCCGCGTAATGCGTCGTGGAGACGACGGGGTCGATGATCACGGAACGGAACACCGGGTTGGGCAGCTTCGGTCCGACGGCGCTCCAGCTCGCGCCGCCGTCGCTGCTCTTGAACAGACCGCCCGACGTGGCGGCGTGGAGCATGGATGGATTCGACTGGTTGATCCCGAGCGCGTTGATCGACAGGCTCTTCAGGCCGGTGTTGCTCGCCGACCAGGTGTTCCCCCAGTCGGTGCTCTTGAAGACGCCGCTCGACTCGGTTCCGGCATAAAGAGTGGAGGGACTGGCGGGGTCGATGGCCAGGGCCCTGACCCCGAGAGAGCCGAGGCCGATCGCCCGCCACGTCGTGCCGCGATCCTCGCTCCGGTACAGGCTGGCCTGGCTCTGGGTGGCCTGCAGCTGCGGGACGATCGTGCGCGGCCCGTCCTTCGCGGACGGACGACCACCCGCGACTCCCGCCAGGATCGCCAGGACGACGAGACACCAGTTCTGCGTTGTTGGATTCATGGATGCCTTTCTGTGTGGGAGGGAATATCAGGCGCCGGGCCGGATCTTGATGGACCGGGGCTCCTCACCGTCGATGAAGATGCGTTGCCAGATCTCGAGGTTCGCGAGAAGCCACAGGCGGCTGCCATGGTCGGCGGCGCCCGCGTGATGCTCCTGCGCGATGGTCCTGAGCACCGTGGGGTTGAACAGGTTGCGCCGGAGCGTCCGCGGAGAGAGCACGAACTCCTGCACCACGGACCACCAATCTTCACGCACCCACCTGCCGAACGGGACCGGGAACCCCATCTTGCGGCGCTCGAGAATCGCCCGCGGCACGACGTCCTTCAACGCCGCCCGCAGCACCGCCTTGGTGCGCCAGCCGCGCAGCTTGAAGCGCGCCGGCAGCGCCGTCACCTGCTCGACCAGCGGGTGGTCCAGGTAGGGCACCCGGCTCTCGAGCGAGGCCGCCATGCTCATCTGGTCCTGCTTCATCAGCAGCTCGACGAGGTAGGTCTGGATGTCGGCACGTCCGATCCGATCGAGCGTTTCGCCGCCGGCCTCTTCGAAGAGGCGCAGGACCTCCGCGTAGGGATCCCGGGCCGCCGGCTCATTCCCGGCCTGCATCAGGTGACTCTGAAGGAACTCAGGGAAGACCGCGAAGTTCTCGCAGAACAGCTCGCGGGCGCCAGGTTCGAGCCCGAGAAAGGAGCGCTCGGCGTAGCGGCGGACCATATAGGGAAGCCCCTTCAGGATCCGGCTCGTGTGTCCCCTCAGGGACGAGGGGACCAGACGCCAGTACACCTCTCCCAGCCGCTCGTTCCACGCCGTGACTCGATAGCGGTTGTAGCCAAGAAAAAGCTCGTCCGCTCCTTCGCCGCTCAGGACGACCTTGACATGCTCCGCGGCGAGACGCGACACGGCGTGCAGCGGCACGCTCGATTCGAAGGCGATCGGCTCGTCCTCGTGCCAGACGAGGCGCGGCAGGTCGGCGAAGAACTCTCCCGAGCCGAGGACGATCTCCCGGTGCACCGCGCCCGCGGCTTTCGCCGCCAGGCGCGCGAAGGCGAGCTCGTTCGCCTCCTTGTCGTCGAAGCCGACGGCGAACGTCTGGATCGGCTCCGGGGTCATGCGCGACATGAGGACGGCCAGCCCGGTCGAATCCAGCCCGCCCGAGAGGAACAGCCCCAGCGGGACGTCGCTCATGAGATGACTGCGCACGGCGTCCTCCAGCCGCTCGCGGACCATGACAGCCTGCTGCGGCACGGTCGTTCCGGCGGGCTCCGCCGGATCCGGCAGGCGCCACCAGCGCCGCTGCGTGACCCCGATCCCCTGCGACCACGACAGCACCCGTCCCGGCAGCAGCTTGCGCACGCCGCGAAAGAAGGTCTCCTCGCCGGAGACGAAGCGGGTGGCCAGGAATTCCGGGAGAATCTCCCGATTGAGCGCCGCCTTGATCGGACCGGCGGCGAGAATCGCCTTGATCTCCGAGGCGAAGATCAGCTCGTCTTCGGTCAGCGCGTAGTACAGAGGCTTGATTCCCAGCCGATCGCGCGCCAGGAGGAGCCGGCCCCGCTTGCTGTCCCACAGGGCGAAGGCGAACATGCCGCGCAGAGACTCGACGCAGCGATCCTCGTGTTCCTCGTAGAGATGAAGGATCGTCTCGTTGTCGCTGTGCGTCCGGTAGCGGTGCCCCTTCCGTTCGAGGCCTGGCCGGAGCTCGGGATGATTGTAGATTTCGCCGTTGCAGACGATCCAGGCGCTCTGGTCCTCGTTCGCCATCGGCTGGCGGCCGCCCTTCGGATCGACGATGGCCAGCCGCCGATGGCCCAGGCCGATCGGACCCTCGACGAACAGTCCCTCTCCGTCCGGACCGCGGTGGCGGAGCGTGTCCCGCATCCGCTCGAGACGCTTCTCCTCCACGGTCTCGCCGCGATGCAGCTTCAGGATGCCGACGATGCCGCACATGAATTCTCTAGAGCGAATCGAGGTACTGGACGAGGTCGCTCTTCTCCCGTGCGCTCAGACCCAGCGTGAAGAAGGTGTCGTAGTGCTCGACGACGAGGTCAAGGGTCGCGAACCGGCCGTCGTGATAGAAGCCGCCCTTGGGGTGCGTCCAGAGCCCCTTGAGCGGGGTTGTCCGGTAGCGCCGGTCGGGCGCCCGGCTCGCCTGGAAGTCGTCGATCCCGATCTGGTCGGCCGTGTGCAGATTCCATCCCGGCTCGGTGAAAATCGGCGGGACATGGCAGGAGGCGCATTGCGCCTTGCCGTTGAAGATCGACTCCCCGCGTGCCGCGGCCGCGGCGTCGAACGACCCCTTGGGCGGGCGCGGGGCTTCGAGCGCGAGCTGATAGAAGTGCAGGGCGGCGAGCTTCGGCGTGATCAGGTCTGGATCGCTCTTCACGTGCCCGAACCCGTTCGCCGCCGCGATCGGGAACTGGACCGGATCATCCAGCCGGGGGTCGAAGAAGATCCCCTGGCCGTGCATCTCGAGATTGGCCACGAAAGCGTTCCAGTGGGTCACCGACCCCCAGCCGGTCCAGGTGTGCAGGTTCACCCCCGCCAGGCCGAAGGCCGGCGGCAGGAGCGTGGCGGCCGTGGTGCCGTCGGGCCGGAAGGCCTTGCCGTCGAGGAACAGCTCGGCGTCGAACTTCCCCGGACCCCAGGACGCGAGGACGGCCCGCACCGTCGCCTCATCGACCCCCAGCAGCGTCGCCACCGGGGCCAGGTCCGGAGACAGACTCACCACGGCGCCGACGTTGAGATCCCGGTTCGCCCAGCCGTCGAGCCGGTGGCCGATGCCCGGAGCGAAGGAGTTGTCGACCGTGGAGTGGCACAGGGCGCACTGGATGCCGACCGACCGCAGACTCCCGTTGTTGTCGAAGAAGCCCGTGAGACCGACGACGGCGTGCAGCTTCAGCAGCGCGAGCGTGGTCTTCGGGCTGCCGAGGTCGACCGTTCCCGCCTTGAGCTGTTCCAGGAGCGGCCTGGGAAGCGCATCGACATCGACCTTGAGGCCGGCGCCGAGCGCGGTAGCGGCTCCCAGACCTGGCCCGACGCCGCCGAGGGCGGCGCCGGCGATCGCCTGATGAATCCTGAGGGTGTCGCCCCAGAAGTGCTCGTCACCGAAGGTGTCGAACCGGAAGGTCTGTCTTCCTTCCTCGATCATCGCGCGGGCGTGGGCGGCGACGGCCCGATCCGACGCGTCCGCCTTGCCGCCGGCTTCCGCGGCCCTGGCCGGCGCCGATCCGATCTCCCGGAATCCCAGGACGAACGCCAGCAGGCAGAAGGGCAGGACCGCCAACAGAGACTTCGGCGTGCGTGTCATGGAGGTTCTCCTCAGGATGCGGTCAGGACCCCTGGACCACGACATAGGAATCGAGGTAGGGGGGAGGAATGGGGCAGGTCGCACCTGTCGTGCCGTTCGCGTTGATCCGCGTGACCTGATCGGAATGTCCCGCCTCGGTGGTGCCGCCGGCCGTGCGGGTGGCAGGATGAAACGTCGTGAAACACTCGTACAACGCGTTCGTGTCCTGATCCTTGTACGTCCAGACGATGTGGCAGGTGACGTCCGCGACCGTCGCCGTCAGTCCGGTGGCCGTGATCTTGAATCCCGGAAGGGACTCGTCCCTGACCACGGTCACGGGGCCGAAATTGTTGGGCGTCGCGGTCGTATGGATCGCGGTTCCCGCGGGGCAGGTCAGGGTCGAGGCGACGTGACTGATCACCCAGGTGCCTTGCAGCTCGGCCTGGGTCACGGCGCAGCCTTCGGGGATGATGAGGTTGTCCCCGCTGCCACCATGCGGCGAGCAGGCTGGCAACAATACGAGGCAGAGAGCGGTGACGGGGACAATGACCGCCGGAAACCTGAAATGACGCAATAAGGACATGAGCTCCTCCCATTGCCGATGGATCAAGGAAATTTCCGGCCGTTGACGACGACGCCGTCTTCTTCGAATCGCAGCGTGTCCCGGCCCCCTTCGAGGACCAGACCCGAAGGCCGACGCGCGCCCGGATCGAGGAGTGACGCCTCGGGAGGCGCGCCGGGCTCGCCGGCGGTCGGGATCAGCAGCGTGATGATGCGAAGGGGCAGGCGCTGCTCGGCGGTCACGATCATCATCGGGGCCGGCCGTCGCTGTCCGTAATCGGGCGACACCCAGCCCTGCGGCGGGACCTCCCCGCCTTCGACGACGCGTGTCGTCAGGCCGACGTTCGCGAAGGAACGGATCAGGAGGCCGCCGCCCCCGGGACCGACGGCACGCACCCATCCGTCCCGTTGCTCCACCTGCATCGGGGCGAGCTGGAAGCGCGCGTCGATGCGATGGATGGCGCGACCTTCGAGGTCGTCCACGACGACCATCAGGCGGGGCTTCAGGAACAGCACCCGTCGCCGATGCACGACCGGGTCGGGCAGACGACAGTAACCACTGTGCTCGGCGTCGGCATAGCCGAGGGTGTCGTCCGAGGCGTGGCGCCGCAGGCGGGCGCTGGGTGTGGCGTGCCAGGCGAACGGGCCGGCGGGCATCGCCTGAGGGGCGCCGTCGACCATCACGGTGCTGTGGGCCGCGGTCCCGCGAAACATGTCCCGCCAGGGTCGGTTGGCCGCGTACAGGAAGGTGCCCGGATCCACGAGACACCGCTCCCCGAACATCGCGCACTGGACGCTCAGGAGATCGGCGTGCGCGTGGCCCGCGGCGGCGGGCGGGCCCAGCGGTCCGACGTCAAAGATGACCTGGTGATCGCGCGGCTCCCATCCGCTGCGCATCACGACATACCCGCCCGTGCCGAACAGTTCATGAGCCGACGAGGGCGGCGGGATGGGCGCGATGGCGCGGAAGGCGGCCGCGCCCACGGGGCCGAGCAGCCATTGCGTCTCCGGGGCCAGTCCGCCGGCCACCCAGGCGTATTCGGGCTGTTCGAAGAAGACCGCCGCGGTCGAGAAGATGCCCCGCATGTCGTTCGGCTCCCGCCGATGCAGCGGCAGGAGCCACCCGCCATCAGCGTCTCCCATGCTCGGCACCGTGCCGCCGGGCAGCGAAAGGGCCAGCAGGAAGTCGACCGCCTTGCGAATCCTCGCCGGGACTTCCTCCGGGACGCGACGACCGCAGCGCGACGCCAGAATCAGGAAGTGGAGGTAGATCTCGACCGTATAGCGCTGGTAGCAGGTCGACTGCTCGAAGTAGACGCCGTCGTCGAGGACATGGCGCCCGACCTGCTCCGCCAGGATCCGTTCGCCCATCACCGTCCAGCGTTCGGCCTCGGAGAGATCGGGGAACTGGGTGCCCGCGTAGAACAGCCCCAGGGCTTCTCCCGTGAGATGGGTGTTCGGCGACGTGTAACGCGACAGGTAGCGCTCAATGTGGGTCGCGTGGCTGCGGATGCCCGCCTGCATCTGCGCGAACAGGTCGGGCGTGAGCGCGCGCGCGCCGCGGAACAGGTGCAGGGCCCAGCACCACGAGATCAGCCGCAGCGCGACCTCGAGGCTGCTGGCCCAGTTGATGCCCCAACCAACCGGATTGGCCGACATCCATTCCTGTACGGATGACGCGAACGTCCCGGCGTACGTCTCGTCTCCGGTCAGGCGGTACGCCTGCCCCAGCGTCACGAGCCACTGGTGCCGGTTCAGCTCCCAGATGACCTTGGGGTCGCCCATCCTCTCCGTATCGAAGAGATCGAGACGGCTCCAGTGGGCGAAGCGTGTCCGCTTTCCCGAGATCGGATCGAGACGCCAGTCGATCGGGTCGCCGAAGGAGAGATCGCGATATCCGAGCAGGTCGAAGCGCTTGCGGCCGATCGGCTCGGCCGCCGCCAGCAGGTGCGTGCGCGCCGCCGGCAGGGTTCCGTCGAGGAACTGCCACGTCGTATCGCTCACGACGCCGTCGAAGAACCGTCCCGGCGCCTCCTGGTTGAACCGCTGAAGGCCGCGACCGAGCGCCCGTTCCAGCTCGTCCCCCGGCCGTCTCGAGGCGACCACGCCCGTGATCGACCGGAGACGCGCGCGCCGCCTTTCCTCGCCGGGACTTCTCACGACGCCGAGACGCTCCAGCCATTTGGCGGCTTCCTGCCGGCTGCGGCTCGCCAGCTCGTGGAACCCCATTCCGGACAGGCGCTCGATCCTCATGCCGGCCGACCGGCGTAGACCGCGAGCCAGGAGTCCCGCACGTGCGCCCAGCTGTATTTCTCCGCTTCCTGCCTGGCGCTCCGGGTGATGAACTGCGCGCGGTTCGGGTTCCCCAGGAGATAGGACGCGGCGGTGGCCATCGCTTCCGGATCCGCGGGCGGCACGAGCAGGCCGGTGGTGCGATGGTGGATGATGTTCGCCAGGTCGCCGGTCGCCGTGGAGACCACGGGGAGCCCGGCCGCGAAGGCCTCCAGGACCGAGACGGGCTGGTTGTCGACGACCGACGCGTTCAGGAGGATGTCGGCGTCCTCGTACAGCGCCGGCATCTGCTTCGAATCGACGGCCCCGATGAAGCGCACGCCTCCGTCCCCGAGCGCCCTGGCCAGGCCGCGAAGGCGCTTCTCCTCGCTTCCCGAGCCGGCGACTGTCAAGGTCGCCTCCGGGTAGCGCTTCTTCAGCTGCGAGAAGGCGCGGATCGTCACGTCCACGCGATAGTGGGGTTCGAGACTCCGGGCGGACAGAAAGCGCGGCTGCAGGGGAGGCCGGTCACGGTAAACGAAACGACCCGTGTCCACGATGTTGCGGATGACGCGCGCCCGGTGGCCATGACGCGCGAAGACCTCTTTCAGGTATTCGGACGGCACCACGATGTCGTCGACCCACCTCAGGAAGGGGTGCACGAGAAGTCCCCAGCGCGCCAGGTGCGCCTCCGCCTCGCCGCTGTGGTAGTGCAGGACGACCCGCTTCCCGTAATGGCGCGCCGCGGCGATGGCCGGCGTCGGCGCGAGGAGGAACGACCAGAACGACGCCGAAAAGGCGTGCACCACGTCGACCTCGCGCAGGCGCCGGAGCGACGGCACGTAGAGAGCCTGGTTGAGGAGGGTCCGGGCGTAGGGCCACCGGCGCAGCCACGACAGCGAAGAGGGGAACGGCGGGTCGATGGGAATGCGCGTGACCTGGTGCCCCTCCTGGAGCAGGCGATCCTGGATCGCGGCCGCCTGGACCTCCTGCCCTCCGGTGGACCCGGGTCCCGGCGCGATCAGAGCGACGCGCATGCGACCTCCCTCTGGCGCGCGGGTCGGGCGTCGATGAAGGCACGACACCACAGCTCGAAGGACAGGAGCGTCCAGACGTGCAGGTCGAGCTGACGTCCTCCTTCGTGGCTCCGCACCAGGTTCTCGATCGCGGCCGGGTCGAAGTAACCCCGCTCGCGACTGCGCTTCGTCAGCAGCAGATCGTGGACGAATCCGCCCAGCTTGCCTCTGAACCAGCGGCCGAGCGGAACGGCGAAGCCGTGCTTGCGCCGGTCGATGATGTCGTCGGGCAGGATGCCGCGCATCGCCTCCTTGAAGATCCATTTCGTCGTGCCCCCGCGCAGCAGCATCCCGGGCGGAATCGTCGCCGCGAACTCGACCAGCCGGTGGTCCAGGAGCGGCTCGCGCGCCTCCAGCGAGTGCGCCATGCTCATCCGGTCCACCTTGGTGAGGATGTCCAGCGGCAGATAGGACTTGATGTCCAGATAGCGGGCCGCCGACAGCCAGTGGCCGCCCGCGCGCTCCAGGTGTCCGAGCTCCTCGCTCCAGGGTTCGGCGTCCCCCATGCGCCCGAGGACCTCGGGCAGGAAGAGTCGCTCCATGTCGTCCCGGCGGAAGAGGGTCGATTCGTCCAGGTAGCGGCGCGGACCGTCGAGCGCCAGGTTGCGCAGGAAATTGCGCCCCTTCGCGCCCGGCGGAAGCAGAGCGGCCGCTCCGCCGGCGAGGGTACGGGCCACGCCGGGCAGCGGGACGGCGCGCCGGCGCGCCTCGACCACATACTTGTCGTAGCCGGCGAAGATCTCGTCCCCCCCGTCGCCGGAGAGCACCACCTTGACGTGCTCCGCCGCGAGCTTCGACACCATGTAGGTGGGGATGGCCGAGCTGTCGCCGAACGGCTCGTCGAGGTGCCAGGCGACGTCCTCGACGATGTCGGTCATGTCGGGCTCGAGAATCAGCTCGTGGTGCTCCGTCCCGAATTCCCGGGAGACGCGCCGGGCGTGCGTGCTCTCGTCGAACGCCTGATCCGTGAATCCGATCGTGAATGTCTTGACCGGACCCGGCGTGTGACGCGCCATGGCGGCGACCACCGCGCTCGAGTCGAGCCCGCCGCTGAGGAAGGCCCCCAGGGGCACGTCGCTCACGAGCCGCAGCCGCACCGATTCATCCAGGAGCGCGCGCAGCTCCCCGATCAGGTCGCGGGCGCTGCGGCCGTGGTTCGGCTCGAAGTGCACGTCCCAGTACGGACGGATCTGCGTTCCCCGGCCCGCGCCGGCGACCAGGAGATGCCCGGCGGGGAGCTTGTGGATCCCCTGCACGATGCTCTCGGACGCGGGGGTGGTGAGGAACGTGAACAGGTGCGACGCGGCCCGCCAGTTGATCTCCGGCTCGACGTCCGGCAGCTCGAGGAGCGCCTTGAGCTCCGAGGCGAACACCAGGCGTCCGCCGGTCTCGGCGTAGTAGAGCGGCTTCACGCCGAGGCGATCGCGGACCAGAAGCAGCCGCCGGCGTTTCTCGTCCCAGAGCGCGAACGCGAACATGCCGCGCAGGTGATCGACACACCGGTCGCCGTACTCCTCGTACAGGTGAACGATGGTTTCCGTGTCGGTGAGCGTGTAGAAGTCGTGCCCTCGGGACTCCAGGTCACGGCGGAGATCCCGGTAGTTGTAGATCTCGCCGTTCAGAACCACCCAGACCGTCCTGTCCTCGTTGTGGATGGGCTGCCGGCCGGTCTCGAGATCGATGATGCTCAGCCGCCGCATCCCCAATCCGGCGGCGGCGCTGAGGTAGAGCCCTTCGTCGTCCGGTCCGCGGTGGCGCATGACGTCGCACATGCGCTGGAGGTCGCCCCGGACGACGGGTCCGCTCCCGAGATTGACGATGCCGGCGATGCCGCACATGGGTGGGGTTACCCGGCCTCGACGCGAGGCGGCCGGAGCATGTTCAGGAGGCCGCCACCGGCGCCGCGCCACCGATGGAGACCGGCGTGCGCCGCAAGGTAGATCGAGGCATAGGTCGTTCCTGCGGCGACGAGGGCGGCCAGCGGATGTTCGTCGAGCGCCTTCAGGACCACCCACGCCGGCAGGGCGGCGACGGCGGCGAGGCCGGCCGTCCCCGCCAGGCCGCGCCAGGGAAGGAGCTCGCTCACGCCCACGCCCAGGAGCCGGCTGACGTCGAAGAGCATCAGGATTTTCGCGACGATCATTCCGGAAAGGGTGACCAGGACGGCGCCCATGAGCCCGAAGGTCGAGAGGAACCAGGTGATCGTTCCCAGGATCAGAAGGAGCCGGACGACGTTCACCAGGAGCAGGAAGCGGGTCTTCGCGAAGACCCGCAGCACGCCGTCGGTCTGGAGCACAGGGAACAGGATCGACAGGGACCAGACCAGGAAGATCGGGACGCTTCCGGCGTACGCCGGGGTGAACAGGGTGACGATGAGATCGCGGCCCACCACCAGGAGGAGCGCCGTCAGGGGGAAGAAGATCAACGACAGGCGAAGCGTCGTCTGATGCCAGAGCGACAACAGCGCGCCCCGATCCCCGTCGGCGCGTTTTTCGCTCATCCGGACCATCATCACGTTGCCGGCCGGACCCGCGACGAAATCCACGAACGGGATCTGAAGGCAGCCGACGGCGTAGAGGGCGAAGGTCGCCGCGTCGAAGCGCGCGGACACCACGTACTGGTGCAGGTTCCCCTGGATCGTGTCGATCAGGACCGCCGCGCCGAACGGCAGGGCATAGGAGAGCTGCTCCCTGAGCGCTCCCCGCCCGGGGCGCAGCGCGCCCTTGAATTCGCCCGCGAAGTAGCCGAGCGCCACCAGCATGCGAACGGCCGCGAACGCCACCGCCCCATACAGCACCCATTCGATGCGTCGCGTGACCAGCGCGGGGACGATGAAGAGCGCCGCGCGCAACACGTCCGACAACCCGTACGACGCCGCGGCCCAGACGAATCGCCCGCGCGCGATCAGGACGATCTCGAGGCCGGCCGACACCAGCATCAGAAGCAGGAACGCGCCGATCCACGGGAGAGAGGCCGCCAGCGCGGCGTTGTTCAGCCAGACGCCGATCGCCGGCGCCCCCGCCCACAGCAGCGCGCCGGACACCAGGCCCAGGGCCCCGAGACCGATCGCGGCGTTCGCGACGTAGGTCGCGCGGCGCTCCGCGGTCTTCGGGACGAAGTAGAAGAGGCTCTCGGCCAGGCCGGCCTGCGCGATGTAGTACAGAGTCGCGAAGACCAGGAAGAGCTGCTTGTAGGTGCCGAACGTGGCCTGGTCGAACACCCGCACCAGCACCACCGGAATGAAGAAGGTCGCCGCGAAGCCGACGCTGCGGCCCAGTGTCAGGACGAGCTCCGGGCCGAACGGGATCACGCGTGATTCGGCGGACCGGCTCACGACGTCGTGCCGCTCCACACCGCCCCCAGATGAGGCTGGTCGTCGATCCCGGGACCGTGCGTCTCGCGGCAGGGCGACAGCGCGTCAAAGGTGCCGCTCACGAGGCAGTCCATCACCGACGTGGAAAACGCGCCGCGCGCGTCGATGGCGGCGTGCTCCCAGAGGATCCGTCGCGGCAGCGTCAGGAGCGGGAACGCAGGGTCGCGGTGTCCGCAGGCGGTGTAGGCGAAACGGTAGCCCGCCGCGGCCGTCGCGATCACGGTGCTGGAGTCGAATTTGCCGTCCGGGTAGGCGAAGTGCTCGACGGGCGTCTTCAGACGCGTCTCCAGCATCTGGCGCGAACCGGAGATCTCGTCGTGCTTCCGATCCCTGCTTGCATGGGTCAGCAGGGCGTGCGTCTTGCCATGGGAGCCGATGGTCACGCCGGCCGGGCGCATCTCGTCGATCATGTCCCAGGTGAGAGCCAGGCCGTCTTCGGTCGGCTGCGCGCCGAAACGTGACTCGAGCCGCGCGATCGCGGACAGGATCGCCGGCTGTGACAGCGTCTCCAGGAACAGGCGCAGGGCCGTGAAGGGCGTCCGGCTCGCCCGCTCCAGGACTCGAGCGTCCGGCATGGGCAGGCGGCAGTCGCGGTACAGGCCGGCGAGGACGTCCGCGGGAGCGGTCGCGCCCCGCAAGGCCCGGGCCAGGAGACCGTACAACCGATCGTGATTCAGCGGCCGCGACGTGCCAATCAGGTCCGCCACGGCGAAGATGGTCGCGGGGATCCCCCGGCGCTCGAGGATCGGGAATGCGTTCTCGTACACGTCCCTGTAGCCGTCGTCAAAGGTGATGGCGGCGGTCCCGGCGGCGGGGCGTCCCTCCGCCAGCAGGTTCGCCATCTCCTCGAGCGCGATCAGGCGGTAGTGTCCACGCAGCCAGTCGAGCTGTCTCTCCAGCATCCGGGCGCTGATCAACATCGAAGGGATGCAGGTCCGGGCGCTCCGCTCGAAGTCCTGGACCACGCGGTGGTAACCGACGATGAGAGGCCTTTCCCGTGTTCTCCGCGCCGAGCCCATGATCCCCAGCAACCCGGATCGACTCAGGCCCGCCGCCAGACTCCATTTCGTGAGATTTCGTAGCACGTGCGTCTCTCTCCCCGATTCGCCCTACAGGGCCGCGGCGATCCGATCGGCGAGGACGCGGGGCATGGCCCTGCGCGCCAGCCGGCGGGCGCCGCGGCCGAAATCGATCACCCTCTTCTGGATCGCGCCGAGGACGCGGGGCGGGTAGACCTCGAGCCGTCCGATCTCGCGGCGCTGCCGCGTCCAGAGCGACTTGTATGTCTCGTCGCCGTGCAGCAGGTCGAACTCCGCCGCCCCCTCCTCCAGCGCCTTTCGAATCGTCAGACCCATGGCGACGAGGCCGACGCTCTGCTTGGCATACCTCGGGTCGAAACCGGACTGGTAGAAGTAGAACGTGCTGCCGTAGCGGAGCCCGTAGAGTGCCGCCACGGGCCGCTCATCGAGATGCAGGAGAAACAGGCGCAGCCAGCCGCGTTGCAGGGCGAGCTTGGTGAATTCCTCGTGGAAGGCCAGAAGCCCCGGCGTCTGGAAGGTCTCCGATCCTCCCATCTCCCGACGGCGCAGGGTATGCAGCTCGATCAGGTGCGCCAGGAACTCGCGCCGCTCGTCTTCGCTGCGCGCTTCGACGAAGTGCAGTTCCGATCCCTTTTTCAGGTTGCGCAGGCGGCGATTCAGGTTGGCCCGGTGCGACGAACCGAGGCCGGCGAGATACGACTCCCAGGTCCGGCCCGTCAGGTCGATATAGGGACACACGGACGTGGTGGCGTCGGACATCCCCCAGCCGTGCTGCGCGATCCGACCCGCGAGCTCGAAGGCCAGGGAAAATCCTCTCTTGATCTGCGAAAGCCCGAGCATGATCTGTCCCTGCGCCAGGTGACCGGCCAGCGCCGGCAGGGCGTCCTTTTCCCGACCCTCCTTGACGATCAGATCCAGGTAGTCGGAACCGACGACTCCGGTCCCCAGGAACTCCAGCGCGGAGAAAGGGGACAGACGGCCGAAGTTCGGCGGGCGGCGGGCGAGAGGGGCGATGGCGATCAGCTCGCCGCCGGAGCGGACCGTCAGGATCGACAGCCGCCGCCGGCCGCCCAGGTGCTTCCACCAGGTGAACATCCACTCCCAGGTCAGGAACACGGAATCGGACGGGCTGCTGGAAATCAGTTCGTCCCATTCGGATCGCAGGCGCTCGAACCCCTCCGCATCGGTGATCGATTCGACCGTGCAGGGGAGTGGCAGGCGGGCCGACAGGGAGGTTGCGGTCAGTGGCATGGGGTCCCTCGGGGACGGCTCATGGGCCGTCAGACGGTCCGCTGCCGCATGAAGAACATCACCATCCCGGCCGCGATCGCGCTGACTCCGGCCCAGACCGGGATGTTGACCGTCTCGTGGCTCTTGACCGACAGGTCCAGGTCACCCAGCTGGAGATCGTGACTGTGCTTGGTGTAGGTGAATCCGCCATACAACAGCCCCAGAACGCCGGCCACGATCAACACCATTGCGAGCATCTTCATTCCGTTCATTGAGATTCCTCCTTGATTGGGAGCATGGGACGTCCCCGGGGGCGCCCGGGGCTCGTCAGGCGACGCTTCGGCTTCGCAACACGCGGAACAGGAGCATGACGATGGCGAGAACGAGAAGAACGTGGATCAGCCCACCCATCGTGTACGAGCTGACCAGGCCGAGCAGCCACAGGACGACGAAGACGACGATCAGGGTCTCCAGCATGTGCGTGTCTCCTTTCAGGGATGACGGGAATTACTGGATGTCCAGGTCGAGCACTTGCCGGGCGGAATAGTCGATCTGCTCGAGACTGATGTCCTGGTGAATCGGGATCTCCAGGACGTGGTCGCGCAGGTATCTCGCGTCCGGGCCCTCCTCGCGCGCGCCTTCGGGGTCGCCGTAGTTCCAGAACTTCACCGCCTCGACCCCTCGTCGCCACAAGGCGGCGGCCGCCGCTTCTTTGTCGCGCACGAGGATCGGAAAGAACAGCGGGCAGACGCCCGGCTCCAGGTCGTCGCGGAGCAGGGTGACGCCCCCGTGCAGGCGGTCGCGCATCCTCAGGAAGTTCGTCTGGCGGCGCGCCCGGATCCGCTCGTAGTCGAACTGCTTCAGAAGCAGGCGGGAGAGGCTCGAGATCCGCGTGTTGACATCGGAGAGGTTGAAGCCGATATCGCCCACGCCGACGCGCTTCGCCGGGAGCAGGCGCAGCGCGCGGCCGAGCCCGCGCTTCGCGGCGGAAATCGCTTCGCCGATCGCCGCCGATCGCCCGCGGACCCTCCGCACCAGGAGCTCGGCGGTCTGGCCTCCGAGCGAAGCGAGGCCGCAACCCTCCCATTCGAGCCTTTCGAGATCGCGCAGCGGGCCCGAGTTCTGGAGCAGGAGGCCGCCGTTGGGAACCGGCAGCGTCTTGTAGAGGCAGAAGATGGAGAAGTCGCCGAAGGAGCCGAGCGGCCGTCCTTCGACGCCGCTCAGCAGCGCCAGGGCGCAGTCCTCGATGAGGAGGACGCCGCGCGCCCGGCACATCGCGACGAGCTCCCGCATCGGCTGGGGCCACCCGAGGTAATGGATGACGAACAGAGCGCGCGCGCCGGAACGGGTCAGGCTGTCGAGCTGATCGAGGTCCGGCTCGAGCCGGCGGTTGATTCGGTAATAGGTAAGACGCGCACCCGAGGCCCGCATCGCGCCCACCTCGTTGCCACTGTGGTAATCGGGCGCGAGGATCGTGTCGTCGGGTCCGAAGCCGAGGGCCCGGAACATGTGGAAGATGGCGTGGCGCGCCCGGTAGAAATAGGTGCCGCCCGGCGCGCCGAAAGGGAACGGCGTCGCCCTCGCGCCGCGCGGCTTCTCCAGCACCTCGAGCCCGAGTCCCTGCCACGCCGGCACGCACATGCGCCGCTCCGCCGGCGCCGCAGCGCGGCCCGGCCTGGACCGCGGCGGGGCGGGCGTCTGGAGCGGCTGCACCACCCCGGAGCTCATGAGGTTCCGGTCGCCGCCATGGCCCGGATGGCGTCGCGCGCGGCCACGAGCAGCCGATGTCTCTTGAGGCGAGGGGCGATCCGGAACTTCGCGACCCTCAGCAGCCGCATCCGCCACGAGTCCGGCATGACGAAGAGCCACGCCTGAGACCGTGTGCGCGTGGCCCAGTCGAGCTTCCAGGGATCCTCCCGGCCGAGGAAATCGAATTCCTTCGCGCCGCGATCGAAGTGGTCCTGCAGGACCCGGACGAGAAGCTGGCTGTAGGGGGAGCAGGCGGCGAATTCCGGGTCATAGGCCGGCTTGAGCAGGTAGGTCTTGCCGGCGCAGGAGAGGGAGAAGTCGAACGCGATCCTCCGATCGCCCGCGCGCAGGAAGTGCAGCCGCAGCCACCCGCGCCGGGCCGCCCGCCGCGCGAGCATCGAGTAGAAGCGATGCGTCGCCTCATCGGCGGCCACCGCGGTGCCGGCGCGCCCCTTCCATCCGGCGGCTTCGATCCGCAGCCCTTCCTCGAGCGCGCCCGCGACGTCCGGGCCGGAATCGACGACCTCCATCCGCACCTCCCCGAGCTGCTCAAGGCGCTTTGCGCGGCGGCGGAGGTTGGCGCGGAGCTTGGGCGACAGCTTTTGGAAATAATTGCCCCAGCTTCCCTCGATCGGGATGAAGGGAGCCTCGGCCGAATGCCAGACCCCGGTGAGGTAGCCGGACCCCTGCGCCAGCGTCGTGAGCGCGGCGAAGGTCGGAGAGCCCGCCGGCAGGTGGCTGAGGACCAGGACATCCCAGAGGGCCTTCTGGGCCAGCAGGGCCGTCCAGATCGCCCCGTACGCCTCCTGACGACGGCCTCCTGCGATCACGTCGCAGCGCTGGGTGTGGTCGTTCGCGATGAACTCCAGGCGCCGTACGGGCGACCCATAAAGCCGACCCTGGCTTCGCATCAGCGGGACGATGGCGATCGGCCTTTCGCCTTCCTTCACCACCAGAACGTGCAGCGCGCGGCCGGCGCCGAAACACTCCCACCAGCTCCGCATCCACTCGTGGCTCAGGAACGGGTGTTCCACCCCCGACTCGTCGAGCAGCGCGTTCCAGGCCGGCCTCAGCTGGAGGAGTCCCTGCCAGTCCGCGATCGTGGACACGGAAAGCGCCGGGGCCTCGGTCGGCCGGGGCGCGGGTGCGATTCGGGCCACGGAGATTGAGCTCATGACGGAGAGCGCAGGCTGGCGGGATCCCGCATCTGCCTTCGCCGGAGAGCCAGGACGGCCGGAGGAGGCGAGAGGGTCACCGGAATCTCGGACGGTGCGTCCTCGTTCATCGTCGCGCCGCGCTCTCCTCGAAGGAGCGCCCGGTAGAGGCTCTCGGTCTGACCCACCATGAACGGCATCGAGAAACGCGCGACCGCCCGCGCCCGGCCCGCGTCGCCCATGCGTCGCGCCATGACCGGGTCTCCCAGGAGGCGGCCGATGGAGGTGGCCAGGGCCGGCGCATCGCAGGGCGGCACCAGCAGGCCTGTCACCTCGTCATCGAGGACCTCGGGTGTGCCGCCGACGCGCGTCGCGACGACCGGCACGCCGGTGGCCATCGATTCGAGCACGACGTTGGACAGGCCCTCGCTGAGCGAGGGGACGACCGAGATGGCGGCTTGCGAAAGGATCGCGGCGACGTCCAGCCGGGTCCCCGTGAACACGACACGTCCGTCCAGCCCGAGCCGGCGCGTCTGCGCCTCGAGATCCCGGCGGCTGGCCCCGTCCCCCACGATCACGAAACGCGCTTCCGTGTGCCGGCCCGACAGATCGGCGATGGCCTGCACGTAGTCGTCGATCCCCTTCATCGGATTCAGCCGGGACACGGCCACCACAAGGGGCGCGTCCGCCGGCAACCCGAGGCTCGCCCGCAGCGCCGCGTCGGCCGGCCGGGGCGCGAATCGATCGACGTCCACGCCGTTTCGGATCACGGTGATGCCGCGGCGTCTGTGCCCGCCCGCCGTGAGCCGATCGCGGACGGCGGTGGCGTTCACCAGGACGCCGTGCGCCATCCGGCTGGCGCACATCTGGACCAGCCGCTGCGCGAGCGTCCAGGGATCGCCGTTGTCGCGGATCGACGCCAGGACGACCCGCGAGCCCGCGAGCCTTGCGACCGGCACGGCGAACACGATCGGGTAGAAGCCGTAGGCGTGGACGATGTCGATCGCCTGCTCCTTGAGATACGCCGCGAAACGCCACTGCTGCCGCAGGGTGTTCGGACGCAGAAAGCCCTTGATCGGGTACGCGGTCAGGGGGAGCCCGCACGCCTCCATCTCGCCGTACAGCGGCCCCGCCTGCTGCAGGCAGGCGACGTGAACGTCGAACCGGGAGGGATCCAATCCCGTGGCCAGATGCGCCACGTGGCGCTCCGTGCCGCCGACATGGAACCCCGTGATGAACTGGAGAACCTTAATGCGCGACAGGTCGCACCTCCATCGTCCTGAGCGTCCCGGACATCATCGCGGTCCCGAGCGTCCCCAGGGCCACGGCAAGACCGGCGATGATGTAGAAGTAGAAGTGGTAGCCGACCGGGTGGAACATGCCGGCGACCGCGAAGGCGGCGAGGCTGGCCTCGACGGCCACGCTGTACTGAAAGAGATCCTCGAAGCCCGGCGCCCCCTCCGCGGCACGCTGCGTCCGCCGCATTCGAGACCAGCACGACCCGAGCAGCGCCAGGAACAGGGCCAGTCCGGGCAGCCCGAGGTCGGCGCCGTACTCGAGGTACACGTTGTGCACTTCTTTCCAAAGCGGCCCGCGCGCCTCGTTGAGCGCCAGGATGTTCATCCCCGCTCCCACGCCGAGCAGGGGATGCTGGAGCGCCAGGCGCGTGGCCGCCACCATCCCGTCCCAGCGCGCCTGCGACGAGCCGCTCCGGTCGGTCTGCATGTTCGTGATCGTTCCGATGCGATGGATGTACGACCCGGGGAGGAACGCCACGGAGAGGAGCGCGACCAGGACCATCACCAGCGCCCAGTGGCGCTGCGTGCTCCGGGACAGCTTCCAGAGATACAGGGCGAGCATCGTGGCCAGCGCCAGGAATCCGGCGCGCGAAAAGGTCAGGACGATCGCCGCCGTGACCAGCAGGACGACGCCCGTCAGGATCGAGCGCGCGAGCGCGCCGCGGGCGCGGATCAGGTGCGCCACCGAGAACGGCAGGAGCAGGTTGAGCGTCAGGGCGAGATCGTTGGGGTTCTGCGTCAGCGGCGCGTTGTAGCCGACGATCCGCTTGTAATCCTGGTAGTTGCCGCCGGGTGCGATATCGCCGGACAGGAAGTGCATGATGGCGACCGCCGCGAGCGGAACACTGGCGATCACCAGGGTCAAGGTGACGGCCCGGAACCTCTCCGGGGTGTCGACGATGTTCGCGATCAACCAGAAGATCGCCAGCGACTTGATGAAGAGGTCGAGCAGCAGGGAGATGCTTCCTCCCGGCCAATAGGAGAAGGGAACGCCGACGAGGGCCCAGGCCGCCAGGCATGCCGCCAGCACGATCTCGCGCGTCACGATGGAGATCGGCCGGTGGGCGAGGAAACGATCCAGGGCGTGCGCCGCGATGCCGCCGACCGCGGCGAGGAGCGCCAGGCGGAAAGGCGACAGGACGGGGAAAAGCGCCTGCGGCGCGAGCAACAGGATGATGATGAAGGCCACGAGCGCGACAAAGGGCGCTGTCCCGGCGCGCGTTCCGTCCGCGACGATCGACTCGGCCTGGCTTGCGCCCGCCTGGCCGCCCGTTGGCGGAACCGGCCGCCACCACTCGGCGCCGAGCCCCAGGGAGCCGCTCGGAGACGGCTTGAAGGACGTCGTGGCTCCCACCGTCCCGTTCATGACCCCGCGGCCTGCGCCGGGGCGCCGGCCCTGACGCCGCGCATGCGGATCGGCTCCTTGGCGATCTCGATGTCGACGCAGCCGTTCTCGCGAAACCACGAGAACACCTGGGGGTGCGAGAGCTTCCACTGATACTTCGGGGTGTACCAGTCGAACGTGTCGAGCCAGCGCGTGCGCCAGTCGGGGTGCAGGGAGATCGGACCGACGAACTGCAGCACCTTCCCGAGAAGCGGCAGCCGGTACGGGTAGTACAGGGGCACGGCCACGGTCGACAGCGCACGCACCACGGGCAGGGGCAGCCGGGTCGTGATCTTCCTGATCAGGTCGGGACCATAGCGCGCGGGTCCGGGATGCTTGTAAAGATAGACCGCCACGCCGCCGCCGGGCTTCACGCTGGCCGCGACACGCGCGAAGGCTGCGCGCGGATCGGGTGTGTGGTGCAGCACCCCGATCGAGTAGGCGCGATCGAACGTTCCGTCGCGGAACGGCATCGCGAAGATGTCCGCCTGGATGAGGTGGACCCCGGCGGCCTCGCCGATATTGTCGTAGGCGGCGTCCACCGCTTCGGTGAGATCGACGCCGAACACCTCGCCGCCCGCCTGCGCGACCACCTCGGCGTATCGGCCGGCGCCGACGCCCGCGTCGAGCACGCGGCTGCCGCGCAGGTCCTCGGCGGTCCAGCCGGTCGTCTCGAGGAATCTCCGGTGGGATTCGTCTCCTCCATTGAGCGAGTCGAGCTGAACGCTTCGGAACTGCTTCCACTGATAGCCGAACGACCCGGCATAGGACCCTGTGGAGACGAACCGCGGCACGCCTCGCCGGACGGGGAACGCGGTGCGGCAGTCGCGGCACTCGAGGGAGCCTTCCAGGACTTCGCCGGCGTGGCGCGAAGTCTCGAGCAGATCGAGACGGGTCTTGCAGGCGGGACAGACCAGGACCTCCAGGGCCGAGTGCTTCATGCGGCCCTCACGGCGCTCGGCGCGGCGGCGGCGCTCGGCGCGGGAACCGCGGCGATCTTCCCGGCCGACAACGTCTCGGGTCGGAGCCCGAGCAGGAGGACACGCGCGGTGCGGGCGAGAATGCGCAAATCGAGCCACAGCGACCGGTGCTTGATGTAATAGAGGTCGTATCGCATCTTCTCCGACTCCTCCTGAAGTGTGTTGGCGTAGCGGTAGCGGACCTGCGCCCAGCCGGTGACTCCCGGGCGGATCGCGGATCGCAGGGCATAGAAGGGGATGCCGGCGCTGAATAGCGCGAAATTGGAGACCGGGTGCGGCCGGGGGCCCACCAGGTTCATGTCGCCGCGCAGGACGTTGATGAACTGCGGCAGCTCGTCGAGATGCGACCAGCGGAGAAACCGGCCGATACGCGTGATGCGGGCCGTGTTATCGCAGACCCACGACGAGTCGCCCGCGCCGTCGGCGTCCATGGTGCGGAATTTCAGCAGCTCGAACGTCCGTGTGCCGCGTCCGACGCGCTCCTGCCTGTAGAGCGCCGGTCCGCGCGAACCGAGACGGATGGCGATCGCGATCAGGGGCCATAGCGGGGCCGTCACGATGAGAGCGAACGCCGACAGGAAGAAGCTCATCCCGCGCCCGACGACCCCGGCAATCCGCCGGCGCTGGAATCCACCGGAGAAAATCAGGGCGCTCGGGGTGAGGGCATCGATCGCCAGCCTGCTGGTCAGACGCTCGTAGAACTCGACGCCCTGCTCCACCGCGACGCCCCGAACGCGCGACTCCAGCAGCGACTCGAACGGCAGCCGTCCGCGGCGCTCATCGAGCGCGACGACGATCCGATGCGGACGCACCTTGCCGACGATGTCATCGAGTTCCTCGAGCGAGCCCATGACGGGATAGGGAGGCGACGGGTCGAGGGGGCGTGCTTCAGGGATGACGCCGACGATCGTCCAGCGCGAGCCGCGGGCTCTCATCTCCTGGATCAGCTCGCGGGCGAGAGCCCCGGAGCCGAGGATGAGGACGCGCTCGCCGGCGCCGGGAAGACGGACCGCCCTGCCGACGGCGGTGTGCCGGATGTTCAACGCCAGCAGGTAGAGCAATCCCATCCCGAGGACGATGCAGGCCGCCGTCAGGCCGACTGGTGACTCGAGGAAGATCTGCAGGGGATACATGGCAAAGGGGCCCGGATGTGCGCCGGGGTCTGGTGCCGGGGTTACGCGGGGACGACCGCCGGATTTCAGCGCGCCGAGGGCGCGCTGTACCCGCGGTAGTACCCGTAGGGTCCGGGCCGGGGTGGATCGACGCTGTTGAACACCAGCCCCGCGACCTTGTCCGGTTCGAGAGCGTTCAACGCCTCCTCCAGGTACCTGCGCGGCGTTCGATGCGCGGCCACGACGAGGAGAAGGCTGTCCACCCAGTGAGAGATGACCCGGCAGTCGGGCACGGGCAGCACGGGGGGGGTGTCGACGATGACGTAGTCGTACGTCCGCCGCGCCTGGTCGAGAAGGTCGCCCAATCGCGGCGACCGCAGAGTCTCGTAGGGCGCGGCGGGAAGGCGGCCCGCGGTCAGGACCGAAAGGTTGAACGGCGGGCGGTGACAGACGACCTCCTCGAGGCGGAGACGCGCGTCGAGAATCGCGTCGGCCAGCCCCGGCTGCCCGGCGGCGCGAAGCCCCAGCCGCGTCGCCACATCCGGCAGGCGCAGGTCGGCATCCACGAGCAGGACGCGCGAACCCTTCGATTGCGCCAGGGTGCCCGCCAGGTTGATGGCGGTCGTCGTCTTGCCCTCACCGGCTCCCGGGCTGGTCACGGCGATCACGCCCCGACCGGCATTGCCGCGGGTGTCCTCGATGCGGTGCATCAGGACCCTGTACATGTTCGCTTCGAACGTCTCGCGGGTGAGGAGGCTGACGAGCTGCTCCTCCGGCTGGAACGCGACCGCGCGTGACGGCGTCGGGACCGTTTTCCGCGCCGTCTCCGGGCGCGCTTCCTGGTCGAAGGTGTTGCTGATCGATTCCATCAGGCGCGACCTCCGATGAGCTTGAGAATGATCGAGCCGCCGAGCCGCGCGATGAAGTAGGAAGTCCCGACGACCATCAGCAGACCGACCACCGCCAGCGTGCATCCCAGGATCAGGTTGTGCCGGCGCCGCCATTGCTCCTTCGTGGTGACGATGCGCGGGATGCTCGCCAGGATCGGCAAGCGTGTGAACTCGCGCAGATCGTCGAGCGCATGGAACGACGTGTCGAGGCGCTCCGTCACCACCATCGCGCCGATCGCCATCCCGATCGACATCGCCAGGCCGCCGAACAGGATGCGGAAACGGTTGGGCGATGCCGGCTTGTCCGGCACGACCGCCGGATCCAGGATCGCGAACTGGACGCCCTGCTCGTCCTGCTCCATGTTCTCGTTGAGCCGGGCCTCTTCGTACATCTTCATCAGGGACAGGTAATGGTCCTTCGCGGTCGCGTAATCGCCCGACATGACGCTGGCGTCGACCTGGGCCAGCGCGTCCTTGACCTGCTGGATCGCCTGGCCGTCGATGGTCGAGGTCCTGTCTTCCGGCGCGGCTGCGGCGACCTGCATCTCGAGCGCCCGGATCTCGCTTCGCGCCTTGGTGACCTCGGGGTGATTGTCCTTGTATTGCCAGAGCAGCTCGGTCAGCTCCTGCCGGAGCTTCGCCAGGCGCATGGCGTCGGTCGTCCTGGGAACGTTGGTGGGCTCCATCAGCGCCAGACGCTTGATCAGGCCGTCGCGGCGCGCGACCAGGCGTGCCTGCTCGGCGCTGCTCTCGTCCAGTTTCACTTTCGCTTCGCCGAGCTGGGCCTTGAGGAATTTGGCCGAGGAGGCCGCCTGCCGCTCGCGGCTCCGGCGGTTGTCCTCGACGTAACTGGCCGCGATCGTGTTGGCGACCTCGGCGGCGATGCGGGGATCATCCCCCCAATAGCTCAGGGCGAATGAGACCGTCGTGCCGCGCCCGCTGAGCGGGTCGATCCCCTTGAGCTCCAGGTGGATGTCCCGGCGCATCTGCTCGACGATCGCCTCGGTGGATGCGTTTCCCTTTCGCTGTTCCTTGTAGAGATCGAATCGCTCGATCAGGCCTTCGAGCTGGGCGCGGCTGAGGAGCTTCTCGCCGATGGTCTGCAGGCGGGTCTCCATCTCGTCGCTGTCCCCGGGCCGGAGCGGGGATTCCGTGGCCCGGCGTTCGACGAGGACCGTGGCGGTGCCCTGGTAACGATCGGGGAGGAAGGCGGCCACGCTCGCCGCGGCCGCGAGGATCGCGGCGAAGGTCGCCAGGGCGAGCCACTTCCGCCTGCGCCAGGCGCCCGTGAAGACATCCGGGCCCAGTCGATTCTTCAGAGTGTTTGACATGCTCATCCCTCAGACGACCGTCAGGCCCGGCGACGCGCGCAGGGCATCCGCGCCGGTTTCCCATCGGGGCGCCGCGATCGGCTCGACGGCGGTGCAGTCCACTTCCACGGCCACGCTGCGTTGCAGCAGATTGAGCGACAGGACCAGCAACCCCTGTTGCATCTTGAGCCGCACCAGAATCCCTTCGAGACCGGCGAGCGATCCGCGCGTGACGCGGACACGCTATCCCTCTCTCAGGTAGGGATGCGCCGCGGCCGGCACCTTCGCTCCCACCATCCGGCGGATGGCGTCAATTTCGGTGTCGGGGAGCGACGCCGGCCGGTCCCAGCCGTCTCCCAGGATCGAGACAAGTCCCCGAGCCTTGCGCACCTCGGCGTAGCTTTCCTTGTCGAGGGCGTGGCGCAGGAACAGGTAGCCGGGGAAGAGAGGCGTCCCGGAGAGAGCGCGTGTTCCGGCGCGCCTGGTCCAGGCCTCGCATTTCGGCAGGAAAAGATCGAACCGCTTTCCGGCGAGCTGGTCGTGCACCAGCTGTTCACAGTGGCTGCGCGTCCAGAGGACGTGCCAGCGGGCGCTTCCATCGGGGACCCGGGTGTCCGACATCGCCTGCCATCTCCTGAGTGTGCCCGCGTTCACGGCAGGCTTCGCCCCCTTCGCCACCACCTCGTTTCTCGAGGCGGAACGATCAGGGTCCTTCGGTCACATCGTCCGGATCGATGGCCGGCGTCGTTTCGATTGGGACCACCCACGGTCGCGCGTGGGAGCTCGTCACGACGCCGAACGCAGCCATCGACAAGGGGGCGCTGCGCGACATGCTGGTTTTACTCTGGAGAGAGAAAAGCAACAATTCGGGCGCGCCTGAATTGGCGACGCTTCGTTTCCGACATAATGTCAGGAAACTCCCGACAGCGTGGCACCGCGGCGCGCGAAGGCACCATGGCCTGCGGGTCCGGGGACGAGCGGGCGTGGTAGTCTACGAAGACTCGGGGGGCACGCGAGTCATGGCCGGGAAGCCGCACACAGCACAATGAGGGCCCACGGGCCCGCCGGGGCCTCCTCCTCCCGCCGCGCGGACAGGTCCGGGACGCGGCGCAAGACGGTGGGCCATCACGCGCTCCGCGCCGTCGTCGGGGTCGGCGCCTCCGCGGGCGGACTGGAGGCGTTCTCGTCCGTCCTGGAGAACCTGCCGGGCGACACCGGGATGGCCTTCGTGTTCGTCTCGCACCTGGATCCGAAGCACGAGAGCATCCTGACCTCCCTTCTCGCCCGCACGACCCCCATGCCGGTCGTGGAGGCGAAGCACGGGATGGCGCTCGAGCGGGATCATGTCTACGTGATCCCGCGCAACGCGAGGATGACCGTCGACGATGGCTCCTTGTCCCTCTCGCGCCGTCTCCAGGCGCCGGCGGAAAACCTGCCGATCGATCACTTCCTGAAGTCGCTGGCGCGGGATCGAAAGCAAGAGGCGATCGGGGTGATCCTCTCCGGAACGGCGTCGGACGGGACCCTCGGCCTGACGGCGATCAAGAACGGCGGGGGTATTGCCATCGCGCAGGAGCCCACGACGGCCAGATACGACGGCATGCCCAAGAGCGCCATCAGGGCCAAGGTGGTCGACTTCGTTCTGCCGCCGCACGGGATTGCGGAGAGGCTGCGCCTGATTGCGCGGAGCTCCGGCTCGATCCCCGGCCCCGCCGCGCTTCCCGAGATCCAGGCGCGAACGGATGCGGGGATGGCGGAAGTCTTCGCCCACCTGCGCGAGAGGACCGGCGCCGATTTCTCCGCCTACAAGGAGGCCACCGTCCAGCGCCGCCTGCGTCGCCGGATGGTCTTCCGGAAGATCCGGAATGCTGCCGAGTATGCCCGCCTCCTGCGCCGGGATCCTGCCGAGGTGGATGCCCTGTACGAGGATCTCCTGATCAAGGTCACCGAATTCTTCCGGGACCCGAAGACTTTCGAGAGACTGAAGACCAGGACCCTGCCCGCCATGATGAAGTCGAAGCCGCCCAAAGATCCGTTCCGGGTGTGGGTGCCCGGCTGCTCCACCGGCGAGGAGGCGTACTCGATCGCCATCCTCCTCTTCGAGGTCATGGCCCGTCTGCGGATTCATAACCCGATCCAGATCTTCGCGACCGACCTGAGCGAGAGGGCCATCGCCACGGCCCGCAAGGGGGTCTACCCGGCGAGCGCCTTGAAATCGGTGTCACCGGCCCGCCGGCGGCTGTTCTTCGTGAAATCGAGCGAGGGGTACAGGGTCAGCCAGCGTCTCCGGGAGACCTGCGTCTTCGCCCGGCAGGACATCACGAAGGACCCGCCGTTTTCGAAGGTCGATCTCGTGAGCTGCCGCAATGTCCTGATCTACATGGGGAGGCAGCTGCAGGACACGATCCTGTCGATCTTCCATTACGCCCTCAAGCCGGACGGCTGCCTGCTCCTCGGAAAGGCCGAGGCGCTCGACAGCGCGTCGGACCCGTTCACCTCGGTGGATGTGAAGCACAGGATCTACCGGTGGAAGTCCGCCTCGGCCGGCCGCGTGGCGGGATTCTCCGCCCGTCTGGCTCGGCCTGCCCCGAGCCTGGCCGTTCCGGCGCCCGGGAAGACACTGCCCCAGGACGCGGCCGACGCGAGCGTCCGCGAAGAGGCGCACCGGCTCATCATCGAGAGGTACGCTCCCGCGGGTGTCGTGATCAACGACAGGATGGAGATCCTCGAGATCCTCGGAGACACGCATCCCTACGTGCGGCTCGGGCCCGGAACGGCCAACCTCAGCCTCCTCCGATTGGTCCGGCGCGACCTCGTCCCGCAGTTGTCCGCGGCGATCGATCTGGCCAGGAGGACCGGAGCCCCTGTCCGGAGGGAGGGGCGGCCGGCCGCGCGCGGCCAGGAAGCGCCGGGCGGGCCCTGTCTCGAGGTCGTACCGATGCCCGATCGCCACGATCAGGTGCCGCGGCTCCTGGTCCTCTTCGAAGCGGTCGCGCCTTCGTCCGCCGACACGCACGACACGATCCGGAAGGCGCAGACGAAGAGCAAGTCCCGCGGGATCGGGGGCGGACGCGAGGTGGCCCGGCTGAGAAACGCGCTGGCCGACAGCCAGGAGCATCTCAGGTTGCTCATGGACAGCCGGCAGACCGCCGAAGAGGAGCTCAAGTCGGCGAACGAAGAGCTCATGTCGAGCATGGAGGAGCTGCAAAGCGCCAACGAAGAGCTGCAGACCTCGCATGAAGAGCTCGAATCGACCAACGAAGAGCTGACGACGGTCAACGACCAGCTGTCGGCCCGCAATCGCGACCTGATCGAGACCAGCAACGACCTCACCAACCTGATCACCAGCGTCGACATCCCGATTGTGATCCTGTCGGCCGGTCTGAAGCTACGGCGATCCACCATCGCGGCGGACAAGGTGATCGGGCTGACCCGTGCGGACGTCGGACGCCACCTCTCCGAGATCCGGCACACTCTCAGGATGCCCAACCTCGAGAGCGTGGCCGCCGACGTGCTCAAGTCGCTCGGAACCAGGACGATCCAAGTCCAGGATCGATTGGACGTCTGGTACTCGATGCGGCTGCGCCCCTACCGGACCGAGGACGACCGCATCGACGGTCTCGTGGTCGTCCTGTTCGAGATCGATCGCCTGAAGCGCAGCCTCCAGGAAGTCGAGCGCGCCAGGAACTTCAGCAATACGATCGTGGAGGCTGTCCGTGAACCCCTGCTGGTCCTGAACGAGGGCCGCCAGGTGCTGAACGCGAACCAGGCGTTCCTCCAGACCTTCCGCACCGCGCGCGCGGAGATTGAGAACCGGTCGGTCTTCGCCCTGGAACCGGGCGCGTTTCGCTCCGCGGCTTTCAAGAAGATGCTCGAAGAGGCCCTGACGGGCCGGCGGCGGACCCATGAGTTCGAGATCGAGTTCAAGCCGGGCGGCATGAAGCCCATCATCATGTCGATCGACGCCCGGCAATTCAATCTGCATGAGAACGGGACGATCGTCCTGCTCACCATGAGGGACATCACGAAGTTCAGGTCTGCGGAGCGACAACTGATCGCATCGCGTGACTTCGTGCGCAAGGGCCGACTGCGGGCCGAGCTGTCGCTCCGGGAGAGCAGGCAGGACCTCAGTGCGAGCCGCGCCGAGCTGAGGATTCTCGCAGGACGGCTGATCCGGGCCCAGGAGGACGAGCGAAAGCGCGTGGCGAGGGAGCTGCACGACGACTTGAGCCAGAGGTTGTCGGCTCTGCAGCTCGGATCGGCTGGTCTCGCGCTGCTGGCCCCGAAGGGCGCCATCGCCAGAGCGGGATTCGAGGCGCACCAGGAGCACCTCGCGGAGATCGTCGAGGAGGTCCGGCGGCTGGCCTACGACCTTCATCCGGCGATTCTCACCCACCTCGGGCTGAGGGCGGCGCTCCAGTCATTCTGCGTCCAGTTCTCGGCGCGCGAACGGATCGACGTCGATTTCAGCGCACAGAAGGAGCCGGCCGCCCTTCCGGAGGAGATCGCCCTTTGCCTGTATCGCGTGTCTCAGGAAGCTCTGCGAAACGTGGCCAGGCATTCCGGCGCGAAGTCCGCCGGCGTCAGCCTGAAGACGGCTCGCGGCGCCCTGCATCTGACGATCCAGGACCGTGGCCAGGGATTCGACGTCCTTGCGGACCGGCCGGCGGAGGGGCTGGGCCTCCTCGGCATGAAGGAGCGGGTGAGACTGGTCGAGGGCACGCTGCGGGTCAAGTCTCGGCCCGGCGACGGAACCCGGATCGAAGTCCAGGTGCCGATTCCGAAGAACTGAGCGAGAGATCCATCGAGCGGGAAACCGTCCGGGGGCGGACGATTTCCCGCTCAATTGAAGCGACGGGCGGGGATTACTGCTTGCCCTGCGTCACGATCGGCGCAGGGGCCTTGGGGTCGGCGACGCGCGGCGAGGTGCCACCCATGCCCGGACTCTTCGGCTGTGGTCCGGTGGTGATCGGCTTGGCCGGAGTGGTCGTCGTGGTCGGGTCGAGCTCGACACGCTTGGTGGTCTGGTCGTGGGGCTGGTCGGTCTTGGGTCGTGAATCGTTCATGCTGCGGTTCCTCCTCACGTTGTGAAGCGTTATGCGACGCGCTCCTGATCAGGATGCGCTCTCACTCTAGGGTGGCCCACAGGGTGGGACAATCCGGCGATTCCTGAATTGACCGTCAGGCATGCCGGCCTCACCGTCGTGCGGCGCCTGATGTGGCCGGAGCGGATGTCTGACGGGGGCGCGCGGCGGCGGTTCTCGCCGTCACGGGCCGCCCGCCGGGCCCGGCGGCGCGCGCCGTCCGCTTCGCAAGGTACGAATCGATCCGCGTCTCGATGTCGCGGGGAAACAGGGGCAGCGGCCCCACGAGATGCTCGTCGTACAGACGGAGCATGATCTCGCGGAACATCGGCAGGGCCGCGCGCGCCCCGGTCTCCTTCTGGCCGAGCGTGCGGTTGTCGTCGAAGCCGACACGGACGGCCACGGTGATCCCATGCGGCCCGTAGGTGGACCCGACGAACAGCGCATCGCGGAAATTGCTCGTCGTCCCGGTCTTGCCCATCACCGGGATCGGGAAGTCGTGACCGTCGAGGGCGTGGGCCGTGCCCTCCGGCAGGCGGATCACCCCGCGCAGCCCCTCCTGAATCAGACTCAGCTCGGCCGCGCTCGGTCCGTCCGAGCCGATGTCGTGCACAGCGCCCGACGCCTCATAGAGCACCACCCCGCCCAGCGCGTCGGTCACGCGGGCGATGACGTGCGGCTCCGCACGGACACCTGACGCCATGGTGCGATAGGCGCTCGCCAGCTCCAGCAATCGGACTTCGGACGCGCCCAGCGCCGTGCTGATGTACGGGTTCAGCGGGGTACGGATGCCCAGCTCCCGGGCGGTCCGGTTGACCTCGGTCATGCCGACCTCGCGGGCGATCCAGACGGCCACCGCGTTGCGCGACTCGGCCAGCGCCTGGCGCACCGGGATCGGTCCCTTGAAACGGTTGTCGTAGTTGGCGATCCACTTCACCGAGCCACCCCCGCCCATGGGCACCTTGATCGGCGCGTCAGGCACCGTGGTGTCGAGGTCCAGCCCTTCGTGGAAAGCCGCCAGGTAGACCATCGGCTTCCACGCCGAGCCGGGCTGGCGAAGCGAGCCGGTGACGCGGTTGAAGTCGGAGTAGAGGGTGGAGCGGTCCTTGTAGGTGCGGCGGCCCCCGGACTCCGCCAGGATCGCCGCGTCGGAGTTGCGCAGCACCACGACCGATCCCTGGATGAGACCCTTCGATCGATGATGCCGGCTTTCGTACTGGGCCAGGCCCTGCTCCAGCGCCTCGTTGACGACGCTCTGAACCCGGCGGTCCACCGTGGAGCGAATCGAGATCCGCCCCTGCAGAAGGTCCTCGATCGTGAACGTGCTCCCGCCGTGGCGTTCCAGCTCGTCGAGGACGTTCGCGATGACGCCGGGAGCCTCGGTCTTGACCAGGCTGCGCGCCGACAGGCGTATCGGCTCGGCCCGGAAGCGCTCGGCCATGGCCCCGGTGATGTATCCATCGCGCGCCATGAGGGCCAGGATCGCGTTGCGGCGATCGAGGGGCCGCGTCGCGCCGGGCGCCGGAGCATAGTCCTTCGGCGATTTACCGACCCCCGCCAGAAGCGCCGCATCCGCCGCGTCGTCCGGCGTGTAGCTCGGCAGGGGCTTGCCGAAGTAGTACTCCGAGGCGGCGGCGAAGCCGTAACGGCCGTTGCCCAGGTAGATGAAGCTGGCGTAACGGGCGAAGATCTCGCGCTTGGCCCGGCCCTTCGACCCGTAGCGCTGGCGCATCTCCTGCTCGATCCAGAGCGACAGGCGAATCTCCTCCGTCTTCCTGAGGAGCTTGTTCGTGGCTCGAATCCCCAGGATCGCCGAGAGGACTCGCGGGGCCGGCGAATCGTCGACGAGGATGTCGTTGTTCTCACGGATCGTCAGGTCCTGCAGGAAATAAGTCCGGACGAGCTGCTGCGTGAGCGTCGAGCCGCCCTGGGGGAAGATCGGGTGGAGCCCTTCACCACGCCACCACGCCGCCAGCGAATGAGCGGTCACCTTCTGGACCACCCGCGGCAGCGAACGGTATTCCACGCCGGAGTGGGAGAAGAAGTTCTTGTCCTCGGCGGCGAGGATCGCCTCGCGCAGGATGACCGGTACCTCGTCGTAGGTGACGACCCGGCGGTACTCCCGGGCCAGCTCGATCAGGACCTCGCCGCGGTCGTCGTAGATTTCGCCGATCGCGGGAGGTTCGAACCTGAGAAAGGGCTCGATATCGGGAAGCGCCCGTCGATCAAAGTAGACGTGATGCGCGAATTCCGCCGCCAGGAGAACGCACAGCACCGCCGGCACGACCATCAGGCGCATGACGCGCCGTGACCATGCGGGGCGCGGGCGGACGGCCCGCGCCCCGGGGACGGCAAGCGGATGCGGAAGTGGCAAGGGTCCGGCACAGCGCGGCAGCATCGGCCCGGGCCAATTCTTCAGTCGATCCGGGTGAGCTCGACGCGCCGGTTCGTCGCACGCCCGGCCGCGGTGTCGTTGTCGGCGATCGGATGGGACTCGCCGAAGCCTTTCTCCTTCATTCGCGACGAGGCCACGCCCTGGTCCACGAGGTATTCACACACCGCCGCGGAGCGATCCCTCGAGAGCTTGAGGTTGTACTTGTCGGTGTTCCTGGAGTCGGTGTATCCGGCCACCTCGATGCGGGCGTCCGGCCACAACATCAGCGACTTGGCCACGCGGTCCAGGGCCACGCGAGAGCCGAGCGTCAGGTGCGCGGTGCCGGTGTCGAACCTGACTCCTTCCAGGGCGAGACTCTTTCGGCCCCCGAACAGCGAAGCGTTCCGCGTCGCCTCCGGGCATCCCTGCTCGTCGACCCACGAGCCGGTCCGGGTTCCCGGGCACCGGTCGCGCTCGTCGGCCACGCCGTCGCCGTCGCTGTCGACCGTCCCCGCATGGCTCAGGAGCTGGGTCATCGTCTCGTAGTCGACGGTGCCCGTCGGCGCCAGGCCGTGGTTCGACTGGAAGATCCGGACAGCGAGCCGGGTCGACGCGTCGTCTTCACCCTTCCGGTAGTCGCCCGGGTCGAGATACCCCTCTTGCTGGAGGATCGCCTGGACCCCGGAGATCTCGTTTGAAGAGCCGTCGACCCGATCGCCTTCGGAGCAGGTGGCGACGGAAGCGGGGGTCGCGATCGCCGTCGCGCCGGTGAGCCCCAGCCCCATGGCGATCATCAAGCAGTGGCTTCTGATCATGGACATGTTCCGTTCTCGGTTTCTCCGGAGCCATTGCAGGAAGGCGGCACGTGCGCTCTTCGCGGGGCCCCGGCTCCGGGAAGGGACCGCGTCTTCACTCGACACGTTCGCACAGGACACGGAGGGCAGATATCCGGCGGCGACTGAATCGGCCGGTCGGGTTCCCTGACAGAGGACGTGGAAGCGGTTCTAACGGTCGCGGCTGGCGCGCGCGACGGGAGCCTCCTGCTCCGGGCTCTTGAACAGGACGTAGAAAAGGTTGTCCTGGAAGCCGCGATCCGCCGGCAGCAGGCCGTGGGTCCCGCAGAAGAAGAACGTGGAGGTGAAGGTCCGGGCCCCGCCGCCCCAGGTGGCCGCTCCGTGCCCCCCGGCCGCGCTCGCCAGGAGCGAGCCGGTCGTGACCGTTCCGTCGCCGGGGGCGAGCATCTGCTTCTCGAGCCGCCGCGCGTCGCGATCGGAGGCGATCTCGTCGTCGAACAGGATGACGGGGCCGGAGGATGTCGGCTTGAGAATCGCGCGGTCGAGGGTGGGGATGCAGTCCGCTCCGAACAGATGGACCGGGACGGGCGAATCGCCCAGGGCGTCCGCCGCGAGCGCCGCGTGGAACTCGCGCGCCCGGTCGAGCGCCGCCTGCAGGAATCGCTTCAGCGGCTGCGCGTGCCGGGGCTCGGAGTCCCTGCGCGAAGCGAAGATCGACCAGCGGTTGTCGACCCAGTCGTCGGAGTCGTAGAGGTCGACGTCCACCGTCATCCCCTGCGGGTCGATGAGGTGCGATCGACCGTCGCTCGGCAGGAGCTGGTACACCGCGGGCATGGTGAAGACGGTCCCTGGCGACATGGCCCTGGAGAAACCGGTGTTCAGGATGCGGAAGGCCGACATCGTGCCCCGGAGCGGCGTGCCGATCAGGATCATGCGCGCGATGTCCGGCGCCCCCGCCCATCTCACCAGGCAGGGACCTCCGCGGCCGATCACGTCCTCGGTGCCGTATCGGAGGTAGTACTGCGCCACCAACCCGCCCATGCTGTGCGCCACGATGTCGAAGCGCATGTCGGGGGCGTGCAGCCGAGTTTTGATCCGCTCGATGGCGCGGCCGAGACCGACGGCCGACTCGACGTTGTCCCGGCGCCAGTCGTAGTTGTAGATGAAAAGCGTGTCACCCGGCCGCGGATTCTCGATGTCCCCCTCACGGTATCCGCCGACGTCCCGCAAGGCGTCCAGGAGGGTGCTGTAGAACTTGAGCCCGGCGACGCTCTCCACGAGGGCGTAGGGGACGAGGTCGTCGCGGTCCAGCGAGAGATCCGCGCTGTCCGTCGGCAGGCTGAGGTCGTCGGTCCCGCTCCGCCGGATGGCATTCATGACGCCGCCCCAGACCGCCTCGTGAGTGCGGGCGTTGCGCAGCTTCGAGCCGAGGAACCCGGGGATCAGGATGACCGGGTTGCGTTCCGGACGGGTGGCCGACTCCTGATGGATGGCGGCCATGTCGAGCCTCCGGAACAGGGCACACCCTGCGAGCGAAACGACGACGAGGACCGCGAGGCCGAGACTCGTGGCGCGGGGGAGATACCTGGAATAGCCGGGGCTCGAGATGACATCCGCCTTCACGTGGAGCGCATCGGGCGTGCCTCCGCGTTGTGCTATCAACTTCTCACGGAGCAAGGAGGCCGCCTATCGGGACACGCCGGATTCGGCGGGCAGGAATTCCTGACAGACCGTGCCAGGCAGGCCGGCCGACCGGCCGTCGGCGCGATCCGTGAGCAAGGCGGGGAGCCCCGCGCCGCTCGACAGCGCGGGGCTCCCCAGGCGGGTACTGTTTGCGGTGCGGAGACGACGATGAACCGTGGAGACTCTCGGGGGAAACTGAGATTAGTTGAGCTTGCTTCCCTTGAAGGAGTAGGTCAGAACGGCCCCGTCCTTCTTGGTCATGATCATCTTGCCTTCCACGCTCTTCTCATGAATGGTGCCGGTCCAGACCGACTGGCCCATCGAGTCGCTGCCCTGCTCCGTCTTGAAGGTCCAGTCCTTGTCGCCCGACTTCGCGACGTCATAGTGCGACGACGCGAACCCGACCTTCTGGGCCTCGTTCATGGACACCATCCCGTCGGCGAAGGTCATGGTCTCCTTGTATTCCTTCTCGCCCTTCTCCTTCGCCATGGAGTCCGGTCCGACCTCGAGCTTCCAGCTCGTGCCGTCGAGCGCGGCGACCTTCTCGCTGGCGTACGCGATCATGCAAAACGCAAGAGCTGGTGCTGCCAACCATGCGACATGCTTCATTCAAACCTCCATTGAGTGTGAGAACGTTCACGCGGCCGTGCTCCTAGCCCCGCCCGCGCCAGTAGAAACCTCCGCCTCCCAGAAGCACCACGATCACGACGATGACGAGAATTGTCGTCAGGCTCATGGGATCACTTTCTCCTCGTCAGGACCCTGGTTCGCAGGGGCCGTCGGTTGAGTTGGGGTCCGAAGGGCTGGCCGGGGTTCCCTCGCGACCGGCGCGCGACGTCCGGCCCTGACAGGAGGCATTCTCGGTCCCGGCTTTGCCCTGTCCCGAGCTGGCGGCCGCGCTCTGGGCCGTCCCCTTGAAGGAGCGAATGAACGCGCTGCACATCGCGGGAGAGGCCGGCGCGTCCGGATGTACGCTCGTGACCTTCACCCACAGCGACTGGCCCACCTCGACCAGGACCTTCTGGGTCACGGTCGTCTTGGGATCGGTGCCCAGGTCGATCCCCGCCTTGCGGAGTGACTGCAGAGCCGCCTGCCGGGAATCGTTCACCGGAAGATTGATGCCCGCCGCGCGCGCCAGCTGCAGCGCCAGATCCCCTGCCGTCACGTTATCGCCGGTCGCCGCCAGGAGCGGTCCCGCGGTCAGCGCGATGAGCGACGCGGAGACGATGACTGTCGACACATCCGACCAGCTCTTCTTCATGCGACCTCCTCGATTGCCTGCGAAGGGATCCGTAGGGTGATGCCCTTGACCGATCGCCGCGTGCCATACTCGCCCGGCGTGTCGAACGGCACAATCGGACGATTTCTGAATACGCGGTCAGGCAGAACCTGACGGCCGATCACAGGATGCAGCGCTCCTGTTCTGCATGCGTGAAATGGCGAGCGTGCCCGCCTGAGTCGCCCGGGCGCTCAGGAGCCGCCTGACTCTCGATTAGGGACCACCCTGATTGCCGGGCCGGCCACGCCGGTCCAGACTCTGGCCATCAGCGCGGCGTGATCAAAAGATGCCGCGGGAGTCACGGACATGAGCCATGAGCGCGCCAGCTTCGCCACGCACCCATGGGCGTGGAGGCACGGCATCGGGAGCGACATGTCGCCGGGGGCGCGGCTGATACTCAGGATCGATTACCGCCTCGCCCGCTGCTACGACCACGCTCTCGTGCGTCGCGGGTTCTTCTTCCCGAGCCGATATGACCAATTCGCCCAGGTCCGCCTTACCTGTGAGCCGTGTGACCGCGCCCCTCGGAACGACTAGGAGCCGGTGCCTTGGCTCGGGCGGGCATCGAATGACGTCGCGTACCGGTCCGATCCTCATGGCGGTTGCTGCCGCGCTGCTCATCCAGCCCGCGGCGATCTTGAAGGCTGCGACCGGGACCGCCGCGATCGGGGCCGTGACCACCGGGGCCGCGACGTCAGGAGCCGCGGCCTCCGGCGGGACCCCGGCTCCCGCCCTGCCACGAACTTTTGTCGAGACCGGGCCGGTCCCCGTCACCGGCACTATTCGCCGGGTGCGGGACGGAGACGAGCTGCGCCGGAGCCTTGAAGCGGCGCGACTCGGCGACGCGATCGTGCTCGAAGCGGGGGCCGTCTTCGCGGGTCCCTTCGCACTCCCCAGCAAGTCAGGGAGCGGATGGATCACGATCCGGACGAGTGCCGAGGACAAGCTGCCGGCGCCCGGGATCCGCGTCGAGCCGTCCATGGCTCCGTTGATGCCCAGGCTCGAATCGGACATCGAATCGGTGATCACCACGGAGCCCGGCGCCCACCACTATCGCCTCGTCGGACTGGAGATCCGTCCCAAGCCGGGCGCGTTCCTGTACAACCTGGTCGCGCTCGGCGCGTCGGAAAGGTCGCTGGACGCACTGCCCCATCACATCGTCATCGACCGATGCTACCTGCACGGCGACCCCAGGCGCGGCACGCGTCGCGGGGTCGCCCTCAACGGCCGGGAGATCGCCGTCCTCGATTCCTACCTCGCGGACTTCAAGGAGGCGGGAGCCGACTCACAGGCGATCGCCGGCTGGAACGGCTCCGGACCGTTCCGGATCGTCAACAACACCCTGGAGGGTGCGGGGGAGAACATCCTCTTTGGAGGCGCGGACCCGGCGATCCGCGATTTGGTCCCCTCCGATATCGAGATCCGGCGCAACCTCCTCCGGAAGCCGATGGCGTGGAAGCAGGGGGAACCATCGTTCGAGGGGACGGTCTGGACCGTCAAGAACCTCTTCGAACTGAAGAATGCTCGCCGCGTTCTCGTCGATGGAAACGTCTTCGAGAACAACTGGGCCCAGGCGCAGTCGGGGTTCGCCATCCTCTTCACCGTCCGGAACCAGGACGGCTCGTCGCCATGGTCCACGGTCGAGGACGTTACGTTCACGAACAACATCGTGCGGCATACCGGCTCGGCCGTGAACGTCCTCGGGACGGATGACGCCGCGCCGAGCGGTCCCGCGAGACGCCTCGCCCTGCGCAACAACCTCTTCGATGACGTGGGCGGCCCGCGTTGGGGAGGAGGCGGCCGGCTGCTTCAGATGCTGAACGGCGTGGCGGACCTGACCTTCGAGCACAACACCTGCCTCCACACCGGGAACACCGTGACGGCGGAGGGCCCGGTGCACACCGGATTCGTCTTTCGCGACAACATCGTCCTGAACAACGAGTATGGCGTCACGGGATCCGGCAAGCCTTCCGGCCGGAGCACCCTCGACGCGTTCTTCCCCGGCGCGCTGTTCGACCGGAACGTCATCGTGGGTGGCAGCGCTTCGGCCTATCCCTCCGGCAACTTCTTCCCGAAATCCGTCGCTCAGGTCGGATTCGCCGATCCCGGGCAGGGCGACTACCGTCTCGCGGCATCGAGCCGCTATGCTCTGGCCGCGACCGGCGCGAAGAACGCGGGCGTCGATTTCGCGGCGCTCGCCGCGGCCGAGGCGCCCGTTCCGAATGTACGATCGGAGCAGCCGGTGTCCGGGGGCAGGCAACCCGGTGCGACGCTCCCGTCCGGGACTTCCGCGCGCGGAGAGAGGAAGGACTTCTGAAGCAGACGGTCCTCGGTTTTCTTGCCCCGGTCGTCATGGCGACGGCGTTGACAGGCTCGTACGCGGCCGACCGCCCGCCGGCCAGCCCCGCGGAGGCGCAGGCCATTGCGACGTTCGATTCCCACGTGAAGGAGTATGTGGCCCTTCATGAGAAGCTCGAATCAACGCTTCCGAGGACTCCGAGAAAAAAAACCCCGGAGCAGGTCGACAAGCACCAGCGCGCGCTCGGGGACCTGATCAAGGCCGCCCGGCATGACGCGAAACCCGGCGAGTTCTTCACGCCGGGGATGCAGGCGCTGGTGAAGCGCATTCTCGGCGAGGTCCTCTCCGGCCCCGACGGCAAGACGTTGAAGGCGTCGATCATGGACGAGAACCCCGGTCTTCCCACGCTCGTGGTCAACGAGCGCTACCCGCCCTCGATTCCGCTCTCGACGATGCCGCCCCAGGTGCTGGCCCCGCTTCCAAAGCTGCACGGAGAGCTGGAGTACCGTTTCATCGGGTTGCGCCTGATCCTCGTGGACACCGAAGCGGACATCATTCTCGACTTCACCGACGATGTCCTTCCGAAGTGACGTGTCCGGCCGCATGACCACGCGGACGCGGCGCACCTTCGTCACGCTGTCGATCGTCTCCCTGCTGTTGGCGATCGGTTCCTGCGCCGGGACGCCGGCCGCCACCCGCCCGGTTGACCTCGCGGCCGCGCCAGCCGCGGCGGCGCCTTCGGTCACGCTGCCGAACCAGGCCGGCTCGCTCAAGTTCGCCGTGCTCGGGGACTTCGGGACAGGACAAACGCCCGAATACGAGCTGGCGGCCCGGATGGCGACGGTCTTCGCGACGTTCAAGTTCCAGATCGTCGTCCTGGTCGGGGACAACCTCTATGGATCGGAGCGCCCCCAGGACTTCACGCTCAAGTTCGAAGCCCCCTACAAGCCGCTGCTGGACGCGGGCGTCAAGTTCTACGCCTCCCTCGGCAACCACGACGCGCGCACGCAGCGGGACTACAAGCCGTTCAACATGGGGGGCAAGCTCTACTACTCATTCAAGGCGCCCAAGGAAAAGGTCCGCTTCTTCATGCTCGACAGCACCTACCCCGTGCCCGAGCAGATCGACTGGCTGGAGCAGGAACTGAAGGCCTCGAGCGACGACTGGAAGATCGTGGTGTTTCATCACCCACCGTACTCCTCGGGGGGACGCCACGGCTCGGACCTCAGGCTGCGCGAGACGCTGGAGCCGTTGTTCATCAAGTACAACGTCAGCGTCGTGCTCAACGGGCACGATCACTTCTACGAGCGGATCAAGCCGCAGCACGGCATCGTCTACTTCGTGGCGGGATCCGGGGGTCAGCTTGCGGACGGCGACATCGACAAAGGCTCCGACATCACCGCGAAGGGGTTCGACACGGACCGGGCGTTCATGGTGGTGGAGATCGCCGGCGACAGGATGTATTTCAACGCGGTCTCGCGTCTGGGTGAGGTCGTCGACTCCGGGGTCATCGAGCGACGCGTGCCGGCGCCGTAGTCATTTGAAAATGCCCGACGAGCGTGGCGTCGAGGGGTCCGGCGGCGGACGGGGTCGAGAGTCGGTTGTTCGCGGGCGCGCGGTGAGGATGCGTCGCCTCGGCGGATGCCGGGTGAATCGGCCGTTCGCAGGTTATTCGATTGCCGGAAGCAGCCGGCATCCTTCTTTCATCTCCGCGTTGCGCCGATCCGTGGAGACCGACCGATGTTCATCCCTCCCCACTGCCCATACCCATCGTGCCGTTCGTTCGCCGGCCCTCGGCGAGACTTCTTCATCCGCTCCGGCTGCTACCAGCCGGGTTGCCGGCCGCACCCGGTGCCACGCTACCGCTGCCGGAGTTGTGGCCGGCGTTTCTCCCGCCAATCCTTCCGCGCCGACTGGCGGCAGAAGAAGCCCTACCTCAACGCCACCCTCCTCCACCTGATGGTGTCCTGCGTGGGGCAGCGACAGGCGGCGCGCGCGCTGCGCGTGGCGCGACGCACCATCGAGCGTCGCACGCGCTGGATGGCCGTCCATGCTCGAGCGTTCCACGAGCAACGGCTCGATGGCGCCCGGCTCGAGGGCCCCTTCCAGCTCGACGAGCTCGAGTCCTTCGAGGCCAACCGCTATCAGCCGGTCACCGTCCCGGTGCTCATCGACAGAAGGACCCTGTTCATCGTCGCGACCGCCGTCGGGCCGCTGCGACGCAAGGGGCGGATGACCTCTCTGCAGAGGCGGCGGCGCGAGGAGCACGAGGCCGTCCACGGGCGCCGCCCCACGCACTCGGCCCGCGCCGTGCGGTCGGTTCTCGAGCATCTGCGGCCTCTGACAGCCCGTCACCAGGTCGCGCTGGAGACCGACAGGAAACCGCTCTACGGATATCTTGGATCGAGAGTGTTCGGGAGCCGGTTGAGGTGGCGGACCCACTCGGCCTCGGCGCGACGCGATCGGGCCAACCCGCTGTTCCCCATCAACCACACCAATGCCCGCCTGCGCCACTTCCTGGCACGGCTGCGCCGGCGCACCTGGTGCGTCTCCAAGCGTCGAGGCGCGCTCCAGGGGCATCTGCACGTCGCGGCGCTGTGGAGCAACTGGTGCCGTGGAATCACCAACCGGACAACCATCACGCCGGCGCAGGCTCTGGGCCTCGCCCCGCGTCCCTACCGGGCCGAGGAACTCCTCGCATGGAGGCTCGTCTGGCACGCACGGTCTTCCGTCCCGGCGCCCATCTGACGTGCGCGCCAGCACCACGGTCGTCGGGCATTTTCTTAAGTCAATCGGATTCGATCCCGGGCTTCGATGACGCAGGCTCGCCGGGCGGCCCCTGAGTTTCGGTCTGCCCGAGCACGGCGGCCTCCAGGGCGGAGCCCGCCGTGGGCGCCGCGGGCGCGGGCGCGTTGGGTGCCGTGGGCGCCTCGGGCGGCTTCTCGATGCCCTCGGCCTCGACGCGCGCCTCCGCGGGCCGATCCGCCACCATCGCGCGGAGGCGCTTGGCCAGCACGCGCACCACCTCCTGGAGCAGCGTCAGATCGCCGGCGGCCTGGTCGTAGAAATCCTCGCGCCGCAGCGCCAGCGCCAGGCCCTCCTCGATGCACTCGGCGCGATGGCCGCGCCGGGAGTCGTCCACGAGCGCCCAGGTTCCGAACGCCTCGCCCGGACCGACCTCTGAGGTCGTCCTGTCGCCTTTCGACGACAGGCGCACGCGGCCCTCGACCACCATGTAAAGCGCGTCGGCCGGGTCGTCCTCGTCGTAGAGCGTCTCGCCCTTCGCGATCTCGATCTCGCGTGCCACGTCCGCCAGGCCGAGCAGGTGGCGCGGGCCCACGTCCTTGAGAAGGTCGGCGTTCTTGAGGATGAGGACCCGCTCCACGGGCGTCAGCACGGGCGCGGCTCCGCGATGGTTCGATCGGCGCCGGACAGCGCCTCGAGCTCCGCGCCGATCATCGGGTCGCCGCCGTCGCCGGCGGCGAATCGGGCGCGATCGAACGCGGGCGCGTGCCGCGAGGCGCGCACGGCGCAGGCCTTGAGCCACGCGTCACCGGTCTCCCACGCGACGCGAATCGAGTCGGCCAGCCGATCCGGCTCGGGGACGGGCTCGGGCGCTTCCATCGTCTCCTCTTCGAAGATCCGGCTCACCGGACGGAACACGTCCCGCGGAAGCACGTGTCCAAGGTACTCCATCGCGGGCGCAGCGACAGCGCGATCGGCGGACCGGAGGCGCTCGAGCACGCCCGTCAACGGCCTGGGATCGTACCAGCAGGCGAGCGCCTGAAGCGCCCGTTCGAGGGCCCGGTCGGCGGATTCACGATAGCTCTCGCCCAGGAGCCGCACCTCGGGCGCGGGGCTCTTCTCAAGCGATGCGGCCGGAGCCAGCCATGCCCGGTAGTCGCGCAGCTCGCGCAGGAACAGCCGGTGCACCATGGATCGCGGCAGGACCGGAACACCGGTCCGGACGCGCGCGCGCGTCAGCCCCTGGAGTCCGAGGTAGCGAAGCCTCAGGTCGCCGCTGCGGACCAGCGTCATGAGGCACTCCAGCGCGCGCGGGCTCGCGATCTGCGATAGGACACGCGCGGCGCGCGTCTGGGCTCGAGCGCCGGACGCGCCCTCCAGGAGACGCTGAAGCCCGGGCACCGCGGAGTCGCCGATGGCGGCGACCGCCTGGCGCGCCTCGTCGCTCAGCTCGGAGACGGTCAGAAGCGGAAGCAGGACGTCGAGGAGCGCGGGGCTCGGCCGCCGGGCCGCGGTGAGGAGGGCGGCGCGCCGGACGTCGGCATCCGGACTTGCGAGCAGCGCGCCGAGGCGTCCTCCGGTCGTCGGCGTCTCCATGGCCCCGAGGGCACGGGCCGCCAGGAGCAGATCATCGCGCCGGTTGGTCTCGAGGCGGGCGTCGATCCACTTCAACGTCAGCGCGCCGCGCGCCTCGTACGGGTGATCGAAGAGCGCGTCCAGGAGGAGCGGCACGAGCGCGGGATCGTCACCGTCGAGCACACGCCCGGCGAACCTGGTGGGCGCCGGGCCGCGGGAGAGCAGGTAGCGGATCGCCGCGCGACGAACCCCCTCGTCGAGGTCGGCGAGGAGGCCCGCGATCGCCTGGTCGTGGTCGGGCAGCTCGAGCGCGTCCATCGCGTCGACGGCCGCCGCCCGCACGACCGGTGAGGCATGCCGCAGGCGCTCGCGGACGGCGTCGCCCGTCGCCATGTCGCGCGCGTGCGGGCTGAGCTTGAGGGCCAGCAGGACCTGGCGGTCGTCCTCGGAGCGCAGGGCCGCGAGGAGCGCCTTCCGCGCGGACGGAAGCCGCATCGACTCGGGAGCGGACTCGGGATCGATCCAGCGTCGGCTCAGGGCCTCGTGGAACGCTTGACCATACTGCCGATTCAGGAGGAAGAGGGCGAACAGCCACGCCGCCGACAGCGCCGCGGTCGCCACGACGATCACCCCGATGCGGACGTGAAGCAGATGCAGCGCGACCAGGAGCAGGATGCCGACGACGGCGTCGGACCAGCGCTCGACGAGGGTGTCGAGCGCGGGCTTGATGCGCCGCCGCTCGCTCGGACGGATGGCGGCATAGTAAATCTCGGTCGACGACTTGCCCAGGGTCTGCGAGGTGACGCCCTGGATCCATCGCATCGCGACGATGGCCCATCCTCCCGTCATCAGCGAGGCCCACGCCGCGAGGACGAGCACCGCGCCCGGCTGCAGACCGGTGGAGGTGCCGAGGCCGAGACGCTGCAGAAGCCAGCCCGCCGCCCCGAACTGGAACAGGAGCGAGACGGCGTTGAGCCCTGCGTAGAACGTGCCGAGAAACTGCGTGAGCGCGTGCGGCTCGGGATACATCCGCTGGATGAGAAGCTTGAACTGGAAGTCGACGAGCGTCCCCACGACGACCGAGAGGGCGAGTCCCGCGGTCAGGACCTTGATGTAGTTGGACTTTCTCATGATCTCCCAGCTCGAGACGCTGGACGGGGCGGGCGCCGGCTCGGAAAAGCGCGCGCGATGCCTGTCGATCGCGCTCGTCAGGGCGCGGCCGGCGACGAGGAGCCCCGACAGGATCCACATCAGCCCGACGGGGTGGAGAAACGGCGCCGACCAGGCGGCGAACCCGCCGCCCGCCAGACCGCCCAAAAGCCCGCAGCCGCCGAGGAGGGGAAAGAGTCGGCGCGCGCGCCGTGAATTCCAGACATCGAGGGCCAGCCCCCAGAAGTGGGGCAGGAGCATCATCGCCTGGGCGCCGGTCCAGAGATAGAACAGGCCGGCGGTCCAGTGACGGGCGCGCGGCAGGGCCATGGCGGCGAGAACGCTGAACCCGATCGCGAAATATTGGTTGAATCGTGAGGCGGCGACAGGCGCGAAGCGGCGGGCCACTCGGCTCTCCAGCCAGACGTATCCCGCCGACGCCACGGCGACGCCGATGTACGCGTAGGGCAGGGCCAGGGCGCCGAATTCCTGGAGGAACAGCGTGTCCCGCAGCACCTTCGCGATGGTATAGGCGCAAAGGAGGATGGCGACGAGTGCGCCCATGAGGACGAGGAGCCATCCTTCCCGGGGCTCGAGACCGAGCCGGCGCGCGAGGCTCTCGAACAGACGACGGAGGGCGGCCGTCACGGCGTTCTAGGAGGGCGCGGCGGCCTCGGTGAGCCGCTCGAACCGGCGACCGATGACGATCGCGAGAATGAGCCACCCGGCGATCAACGCGACGTTGATGAGCGCGAACTGCCGCGAACCAAAGCTCAGCCACCGGGTTCCGGCGAACACGAGCCCCGCCGAGAGGACGTCCCCGAAGCGCACGAAGAAGGCGTCGTTGGCCTGCTTCGCCTTGTACTTCTCTTCGCGGCTGGTCGGCAGATAGAGCGCATTCCGGGTCGTGCTCTGCAGCGAGTAGTCGATCGAGTTCTCCGCCAGCTTCACCGACCGGATGAGCGGGAGCAGTGGGATGAACGCCATCCCCGTGTAGCCGACGAGCGCCACCGCCGGCAGCACCAGGAGCGCGACGCGGACGCCGAAGTACTTGAGCACGCGCGAGACGACAAACGCCTGGAGGAACGCCGAGGCGACGTTCACGATCGTGAAGTAGTTTCCGTAGAACTCCCCGATCACCTTGCCCTCGTCGAGCCCGCCCACGGCCGCGGCCCCGTGCGCTCTCGCATACGCGGTCACGACCGTCTTGGCGAGGATGTACTCGCCGGTGGTGTTCACGAGGTTGTACACCAGCATGAGGAACGCGATGAGGAGCAGGTAGCGGTTCGTGAACACCAGCGCGAATCCGCTGCGCTGCGGCGCAGTGTCGCGAGGCTTCGGCGTCTGGGCGCTCTTCTCCCGCATGCTGATGATGTTGGTGAGCAGGAGGCAGACGGCCAGCAGGGCCGCGGCCGCGAGCATGAACGCGGAGGGACCGAAGCGCTTGACGAGCTGGCCGGTCGCGAACGAACCGACGATCGCGCCGAGCGATGCGCCGAACCCCACGATCGCGAACAGCCGCTTGCCCTGGTCGACGGTGTAGACGTCGGCCGCGAAGGCCCACAGCTGGGCGACCATCATGAGGCTGAAGATCCCGACCCAGATGAAGAACGGCACGCCGATCGCGACGCCGGCCACGCTCAAGGAGAAGAACACGATCAGGCAGGCGATGAAGAACAGCGTCACGCCGTTGATCAGCCGGACGCGCGACACACGCGAGGCCACGGCGCTGTAGAGCGGCACGAGGACGATGAGCAGCCCCGCGATGGCTGCGGAGGAGTAGCTCTTCACCTCGGCGCCGCCCCGGACGTTCAGGACGAGCGGCTCGCGGATCGTCTTGAGCAGGTAATAGGCCGCAAGCAGGAGAAACGTATTCAGCATCAGCAGGAGCGCCGTGACGCCCTCGCCCGCGCGTACGTCGGTGAAGATCGCCAGAACGCGGTCCAGAGGACCCTTCGATGACCGTGGCGTCAAGGGTTGTCGACCGCCACCCGCTCGCCTCGCTGATCCGGGCATCCGGGGTGTCTGGTGATCTCGTCGCGCTTCTCTTTGAAGAGCTGCACCCAGTCCTCCAGGGTGACCTCACGCCTCCCGGACGAGCCATCGGACATCGTCTGATGGAGGAGCTCGATCCGGGACGCCCGGAAGAGGTCCCGGATTTGCGCGTCGGAGAGTTGCGCCAGCTGCCTGGCCAGGAGGGCCCGCCCCTCTTCGCCGATCACCGGATCCCTCAAGGTGGAGTGGCGGAGGATCCACCCGATCGAAACCAGGCGGGCCTTGCAGGACTCCGGATTCCGCCACACGGATCTTTTTTTCCAGCCCTCGTAGTCGACCCGGCCGTCATTCCCGGTGACGAACCCGCCTTTCCCGAAGACCGACCCCAGGTCGTCGACGTACATGATAGGACGGCGGCAGGTCACGGTCCCATCTTCGCCGCGCACCAGGTCGGCGCGTGGACAGACGAGGGAGTTCTGCTTGGCCTTGTTGTCGGCGTTCTGGACGAAGGCGTTGAGCAGCTTCAGGGCGTCGATCTCGGCCCGGGTGGCCCCTCCGAGACTCTCGTCGACCCACTTGAGAGATTTCCAGCTCCAGCCCTGGTCTTTCTTTTCTTCGATCGGTTCGGCATCGATCTTCTCCTCCATCGCGGCGGGAGCAAACAGATAGGTTCCGACGTCCGCCTTGGGCGGGAGGGAGCGAAGGAGCCCTTGCTCGTCCAGGGGACCCTTGTTCTTTCTCGTATCGACATATTCCCAGGGGTGTCTCGGACAGCCGCGGCAGCTCACGCGCACCGGAAGCATCCGGTCCGCGTAGAACCCGAGCGCCCAGAAGAGCCGCGTCCCCAGGACCTCGCCGTACTCCTCCTTGTATTGATTCCCCTCCTCGTACTTGACCTTCATGATCGATCCGTCGTCCAGACGGCAGAGGAATTTCTCGGTGAAGCCGGCCATCGGCTTCGCGACGAAATCGCAGGCAATCTCCTGATCCACCGCGAAGCTCGGCTTGCCCGCGGGACCGTTGTAGAGATCCTTCGAAGCGACGTCCGTCGCCTCCCACACGCGGGATCGGCGAATCAGCTCGGTCCGCTCGCTCTCGGTCGGGACAGGGAGGGTGAGGCGATCGCCTCCGCGCGCGGTCGAGGGCAGGAGGAGGGCGCAAAGGGACAGGAGAACGACGCGCGGGAGTGCGAAGGGTTCGATCGTCACGCCACGACCCGCCGCGGGCGCCTGGGGGGCTTGTGGTCGAGCTGGGCCGCATGGAAATTGCGTCGAAGGTCCTTGATCCCCACGGTCGGTGCGGGGAAACGCATGTCGAGCGCTTCGAGCCGGTCGACGAGGATCCGCGAGATCGCCAGATTGCGGTACGTCTTGTTGTTGGCCGGGATGACGTACCAGGGGGCGTGCCGGGTGCTCGTCTTCGAGAGCGCATCCTCGTAGGCCTTCGTGTAATCGTCCCACAGCGCCCGCTCGGAGTAGTCCGACTCGCTGATCTTCCAGCGGCGTGTCCGGTCGTCGATCCGGCTCTTGAAACGGCGCAGCTGCTCGTCCTTGTCGATATGGAGGAAAAACTTGACGATCTCCGTTCCGTTCGCGGCCAGGCCCTTCTCGAAGTCGTTGATCAGGTCGTAGCGCTTGGACCAGACCCGCCGGGGCACGAGCTTGTGGACGCGCACCACGAGCACGTCCTCGTAGTGCGATCGATTGAAGATGGCGACCTCCCCTTTGCGCGGCGTCTTCTGTGCGATGCGCCAGAGGAAATCGTGCGCCAGCTCTTCCTTCGAGGGTGCCTTGAACGAGTGAACGTGGGTCCCCTGCGAGTTCATCACGTTGAGGACGTGGGTGATGGTCCCGTCTTTCCCGGCGGCGTCGAGGGCCTGCAGGCAGATCAGCAGCGAACGCTTTCCTTCGGCGTAGAGGAGGTACTGCAGCTCGGCCAGTCTCTCCTTCGACTTCTCGAGCTTCGAAGCCAGCGGCTTCTCGTCCCCGCGGTGTCCCTTGGGGCGGGTCCGGAAGCGGTCCAGCCGAACCCTCTCCCCGGGCTTCACTCGGTAGCGCTTCGAGAAGCTCATCGTTCTCCTTCGCGGGCGCAGGTCAACGGGAGACGGGCAAGGTCTCCGCGGTGAGCGGCGCGGGCGCGGACTCCTTCAGCAATTTCAAGGCCAACACGACCCTGTCCCAGTCCTTGGCCTTGCGTTTCGTCGCGTACGGCGCCTCAGGGTCCGCATAGAACTGCAACAGCTCCGTACGCAGCTCGATGGAGACGCCCGCGAAGCCCTGCTTGGCGAGGGCCTCGAGAAGCTGGGCATGCGCATCGTCGTTCATGAAGTAGATCCCGGCCGGCGTGACCTTGCCGGTATCGAAATTGCTGTTCGGCACGCTCGGATCGCCGGTCCTCACCTGGCCGAGCAGGACCTTGTAGCGATCCAGCGCGGCGTTGAAGCTGGCCTCGAACATCTGCTCCGTCTCCGGCGTCGGCGGGCTGAGCTTGAGGACCTTCAGCGGGCCAATCTTCGGGACGAGGTGCATGAAGAACGCCGCGCACTTCTCCCCGAACGTCGGCTTCAGGTAGTCCTGTCCCCAGTCTTTCTCGTAGCTGGCGCGCGACAGGTTGTACATGTAGGTCCTCCGCGTCGCGCTGGGGGTGCTCTTCAGGATGTCGTCCTTCTTCAAAGTCCACGCGATGCGCGTGGCCTTGGGGATCAATGTGGCGACCGCGTGCCGGTAGGAGCCGAAGACCTTGGCCTCGTCGGTCAGGACCAGCTTGAGGTCCAGGCCGTAGGTCTCCTGGAACGCCTGCTCGAGGAGAGGGATCGCGACCCCGAAACCGATGAAGGCATGGTAGCTGTCGGGCGCGTAGTGCTGCTGCGCGATCTCCATGACGTCGAAGCCGAACTCCGTCTTCAGGTGCGCGGAGGGGCTCTGTTCATAGGTCACGATGTCGCCGTACGTCTTTTGAACGTTCGGATAGAGGATCGGAACGGCGCGATTCGTGCCCACGCTGTGGCCGTCGATGTCCGCCGCGTAGTGGGACAGGGCACCCAGGGCGAAGGCGTAGTCGTTCACGTCCTTGGCGTCGTGCAGCAGGGCGAGGATGAAGTCGCCACTGCGGACGTAGTGCGCCAGATCGCTGAACAGGCGGCTCCCGTGCGGGTAATAACCGATGTCCTGGATGATGGCTCCGCCGTAGGCATAGCCGTGGGCGTCGCTCAGCTCCTCGGGTGTCGCGTCGGGAAAGCGGAGGCGGATCAGCGGCAGGATGTGCTTGTCCCAGGCGGTGTCGATGATGGCTTCGTGGGCCAGGACCGAGAACGCATCGGCGGCCCGGGGCCACGCGCCGGCGAGCACGAGAACGAGCGCTCCGACGCAGAGCGTCCCGACGCGTCTCGCCGGATGCATGGGCTCCATGGTCCCCAAGGCCTCAATCCTCGTCGCGATGGTCCTCCTGCGGCCGGGCGCGCGATCTTCCGCGTGAAGACCGACGGCCGGTCCGAATCAATCGACCCCGACTGAAGGAGTGATCGCTTGGGACAGGTTTAGCAGAGTCATACCCCGGGCACAATCGTGTCTTTTCCGGGTTCTTCCGTCGGGAAGGCCCTGACAGCGGATCCGAGGCGAGATGGATCGAGCCCCGGCGTCCGGCAGTCCGTCCTCAGCCCCGGCCGAGGAACGTGATGTGGACGTAGGTCCCAAGTCTCACGTTGTAGCCGAGGTACCACCCGATGTGGTCGGGATCGTTGTAGATGGCGACCTGGTCGCGGTCCCAGCGCCAATCATGGATGTAGCCATAATCGACCGGGGCGACCCGGAAATTGTACCCTCCGAACCAGAAGCGATCCGATCGCCCTCCCTCGATCTGATAGTAATGGCTGCGCCCGATCACCCCTGTGTAGTGGCCATACTCCCAGGGATGGTCGAGGTGGAAGCGGGGATCGTCGCGGCCGGAATCGTGCCCGACCCAGCGATTGTCGCCGTGCACGTGGGGAGCGTTCGGATGCCCCGTCCCATCACGATAGTCGCGGTTCCGATCGTACTGAGACGTCGCACCGCCGTTCTGGCTGCGGGGGGCGTGCGATGGGCCATGAGAGGGCGCGTACCCATTGTCCAGATCGTGCCCGTTGTGCGGCGGCTTCCCATGATGCTGGGTGTCGTTCTGCTGGGCCAGCGCGGGAACAGCAGCGATCAGCAACGCTCCGAGAAGCGCCAGGCCTCTTCCCGAGCGGTGTTGTGTCAGTGTGAGCATGAGTGCGACCTCCGTTGTGAGTTATCAGGCGTCATTGAAGCACGCGAGCGAGAGGCGCGACAGTCGGGAATTGTCTGAATCCGGGGTCCAATCACGCCACGGCGGCGCGACCCGGGGCGAGGACATCACGAACACAGGCGGCAATCTTCGCCATGGTGGCGAGGCTCAGATCCTGGTGACAGGGGACCTCCATCATGCTCGTGCGGAGTCTTCCGACCTCCGGGAATTCGTCGGGGGGGCAGGCGGGATGAAAGACGCGCCAGAAGTCGACCGCTTCGATGCCGCGGGCGAGGAGCTGCGCGACGGTCGCTCGATTGTCCTTGACCAGCATCGGGTAGAACAGCGGCACCACGCCCTTCGGAAGGGTCGGGAAGATCGGTTCCGACAGGTCACGAAGGTGCTCGAGCAGGAAGAGATAGTTGCGTCGGCGCCTGGCGCTGATCTGCTCGGCATCCTGTCCCAGCGCAATCCGCCGGGTCAGTCTGCTGATTCCCAGCTCCAGGTGATCCCGATTGAAGTGCTCCGTGCCGGTCAGGACCGGCGTGATGCGGGCGGCCCTGAGCGAGGACTTCCCCAGGCCGAGCGCCACCTTGCGCAGGCGACGCCCGGGCCTGCCGCCGCGCAACGCGACGTTCCGGAGCAGCGACGAGGACAGGAGGCTGAAGGTCGAGGACAGCGGTGGTGGCGGCAGCTCGGGAAGGCCGCATCGTCCGGGCCCATTGATGACCAGCGCGCCGCCGTTGGGAACGGGCAGGACCTTGTAGAGGCAGAAGATGGCGACGTCGCCCGTGACGCCCAGCGGCTGGTCTCCGTCGCGAGAGAACAGCGACAGAGCGCAGTCCTCGATCAGGGGCAGCGCGTGCTTTTCGGCCAACCGCTTCATCTCGCGAGCCGGTCCGGGGAAGCCGGCGAAGTGCGTCAGGTAGAGGGCCGTTGTCCTGGAGGTGATTCGGCGCTCGACGTCGTCGAGGTCGACCTCGAAGCGGCCGCCGATGCGATAGAACTTCACCTGAGCGCCGGCGTCGAGAATGGACTCGATCTCGACGCCGTGGTGATACGAAGGGACGAGGACTTCGCCACGATCGAGCCCGAGCATCTTCACTGTCTTCCAGATCGCGTTGCGGGCGAAGTAGAAGTAACGCACGCTGGGCGAGGAGAAGGGATGATGCCGGCTGACCGCGCGGCGGCGGAGGAGCATTTCCGGAGCGAGGGTGGGGAATGCAGGGACGAACAGGCCCGGTTCAGTCGTCGCTTGCACGGATCCCTTTCCAGGGCCAGAGCACCTGCTTCGCCGCCGGGAGCAGCTTGAACTTCGTCGTCTGCAGGGCCTGCCCGAACCGGGAGTCACGGAAGATGTAGAGCCAGTTGTGCCGGCGGGTCTGGTGGCTCCACTGGGTTTTCCATCCCCCGGAGAGCCCGAGAAAGTCATATCCCTTCACGCCGCGGGCGATGCAATCCTTGATGCCCTCTTCCAGCAGCAGGAGACCGGGACTGCACTCCTTGAGGGACTCGTCGTACGCGAGCTTCGGCACGTAGTAGACGCCGCCATAGGTGAGACCGTAGTGAAAGGCGATCGCCTTGCCGTTGAGCGTGAGGAAGAAGAGCGACAGGTAGTTGCGGGCGGCGGCCGTGTGGGCCAGCTCGGTATAGAACCCGTAGGTCCGGGCATTCTGCGAGATCGCCGTTCCCTTCTTTCCCTTCCAGCCGCTTCGCTCGATGGCGAAGCCCTCCTCCAGGCGCGCCTGGAGGTCGGCGCCGCCGGTGACATGCTCGACGCTCACGGTGCCCATCGCCTCCAGGCGCCGCCGGCGGCGTCGAAGGTTCGCCTTGAACCCGGTGCTCATCCCCGCCAGCAGCTCCTGGTAGGAGGAAGGCAGCGGCAGGTAGGGGCTGCTCTGGGACTCCCAGGTGCCGACAGGGAAGCCGGCCTTCTCGGCCGCCCGATAGAGATGCCAGGCGTTGCCCCCGTCCGGCACATCGGCAATCCTGAGCACGTCCCAGGACTTGTCTGCCGCCAGGTGGGCGAAGAAGCTCTTGCCCGCGGAGCTCCCGTCTTCGGCGACCATGTCGAACCGGCACGAGTGAGAGTTGCCGGTCGACGTGCCCAGCCGCGCGGGCATCCCGCAGAAGAAGCCCCGTGTCTTCATGAGAGGGAAGGCCGCCGCCAGCTTCCCCGTGCGGTCCCGGGTGGTGAGAACCTCCAGCTTGGCGCCCTGGGTGAAGTGGGTCAGCCAGACGCGCAGGAACTCGTGGCGATAGAACGGCTCGTCCTGTGTGGTGACGACGAGCTCGTTCCATTCCCGTTCCAGGGCGAGGAATCCCGGGCGATCGACGACTTCTACGGCGTCACTGGCTGAGGACGATCTGGGTGTCGGCACCATTCTCCCGTCTCCATCGTTTGAGGCTTTCCTTCACCCCCGGGATCCAGCCGAACTTGGCCCTTTGCAGGACACGGCCCAGCCGGTTGTCGCGAAAGATGAAGAACCAGTGATGAGAACGAACGGTCGAGCTCCAATCCAGCTTCCAGCCCAGATCGCAACCGAGAAAATCGAACTCGCACAGGCCTCCGTCCACGCAGCGCTTCATCACGCTCTCGAGCAGCAGGTGGCCGGGGCTGTACTCGCTGAACGCCTCGTCGTAGCAGGTCATCACGAGCGAATAGACGCCGCGCCGCGTCAGCCCGTACTGGGAAGCGATCGGCTTGCCGTCGAGCTTCAGGAAGAAAAGGGAGAGGTAGTCTTCACGGGCCGCGTGACGCGCCAGCCCGGTATAGAAGCCGCGTGTCCGCTTGCTCTGGCCCGCGGCGGTTCCCTGCCGTCCTTTCCAGCCGCTCCGTTCGAGCGAAAAGCAGTCCTCGAGGCGCTCTTCGAGCTCGAGACCGCCGGTCACGCGCTCGACGGTGATGGTGCCCCGCTCCTCGAGGCGCCTGCGACGGCGGCGAAGATTGGCCTTGAACTTGGACGACAGGCGCGCCTCCAGATCGTCGTACGAGGGAGGAAGCGGGACGAAGGGGCTGCGCTGGGACTCCCAGGCCCCCGACGGGAAGCCGGCCGCCGTGGCGGCGTTGTAGAGATCCCAGGCGTTGCCCCCCTCCGGCACATCGGTGATCTTGATCACATCCCACGTGTCGTCGGCCGCCAGCGTCCTGAAGAATGTCCGGGCCGCGGACTGGCGATCCTCCGCGATCAGGTCGAATCGGTAGGAGTGGACGTTCGTGGGCGAGACCAGCCGCCGGACGGGGAGCCCGTAGAGGAAGCCGCGCTCGGACACCAGCGGAAGCGCGGCGACGAGTCTTCCGGTGCGGTCCCGGCCCGTGAGGATCTTCAGCTTCGCGTCGGGCGCGAAGCTGTCGGTCCAGCTCCGGATGTACTCGTGCCGGTAGAAGGGCTCATCGGACGTCGTCTCGACGAGCGCATTCCAGTCCTTCTCCATGAGCCTGAAGGCCGACCGATCGACGACCTGGACCATCTCCAGATTCGACGCATCGCTCAGCGCCACAGAATCGGAGGCGCCGCCAGTGTGACAAGCCCGGGATTCGACGTTCTGCATCGACCACCATCCGCATCGCGGCGCCGCGCGATCGCACGCGATACCCTGACCGCGACGCCGATGTTGCCGCAATCGTGACCGACTGCACAGTCGGGTCTTCTTCTGAACAAACTGTCAGGAGCGGCCTGACGCCCTCTCACGGCATCGGGTGGGCCTTGAAAAACTCCCACATGACCTTGTTGGCGCTGAATTCCCGGCTCAGGTTCCCGACCATCCGGAGGGACAGCACGCTCGAGCCGCCGGGCCAGGTGTGGCCGCCGCCGTTGACCCTGAGCTGAACGACATCGCCGCCATTCGCGCATCCCCGATAGGTGATCCGCGTGACGCTCGTGCCGTCGGTCGGGGCGATGTCCAGCAGGTTTTCGACGAGCGGCGTTGTGTGACACCCGTTCGTGGAAGCCCAAGCGGCGACGGTGGCGGGAATCGAGACGAACCCGCCGAAGCCCTGGGGCGTCAGGATGCCCGCGCAGGTCTGCATCCCGCCCTGGTAGGGCCAGCATCGATCGGCGGTGCCATGAATCTCGAGCACGGGGACGGGCCGGGACGGGGAACAGTACTCGAGGGCCGCAAACTGATTCCCGCCGGAGATCGGCGCGATCGCGGCGATCCGGTCCGACAGCTCGCAGGCCAGGCGATGGCTCATCGCACCGCCGTTGGAGAGGCCGGTCAGGTAGATGCGTGCCGGATCGATGGTGTAGTTCTTCTCCAGCGTGTCGAGAAGATCGGTGAAATAGCGGAGATCGTCGACCTTCGTCGTGCACGCGACACCGCTCACGCACTGGAACCCGGCGTTCCCCCCTCCGGCATCGAACGTGCGGAGGCTCTTGAACACCGGGTCGGAGGTCCCATTGGGATAGACGGTGATGAATCCCTCGCAGTCCGCCAGTCGATCCAGACATCCGGGATCATTCAGATCGCCGTTCGGGCAGGTCATCGCCCTCGCGCCCTCGGCCGACCCGCCGCCGCCGTGGATGTCGATCACGACCGGAAAGGGGACGGTGCCGTCATACGAGGCCGGCAGATGGACGATGAAAGGACGCGCGGACCAACGCAGCGGGGTCGCTCTCCCGTTCACGATGTACCAGATGAACATCCGCTCGGTCCGATCGGTTCCCTGCTGGCACGAAGCGTCGATCCCGGCGGCGGGGGTGGCGAAGAGGTCGCTGCTTCGAACGGCGGAGAGTAACAGGAAGAGAAGGAGGCCGAGGAGCGTGAAGCGGGTCGGAGATCTTGGTCGAATCATGCTGAGTACCTCCCGGAACGTATGATCAAATCCACGCGTCATTGGATCCACGCTCGTGAAAGCGAGTGTGGGCCGAACATCGATCAATGACTATCGGGATGGCGCGCATTCTGCGCATCCGGATGCCTGGAAGGACACTCAGGGCATTCCCGATGGCTCAAAGGCGTCGAATGCGCGATACTTCCGGCATGACACGCATCCGCGTTCTGCTCGTCGAGGATCACGTGCTGGTCCGGGAAGGGCTGCGCGCGTTATTGACGGCGGAAGAGGATATCCAGGTCGTGGGTGAGGCTCGCAATGGACGCGAGGCGATTCAGCTTGTCCGGAAGCTGCTTCCTGGGGTGGTGGTCATGGACATCGCCATGCCGCTGCTCAACGGGGTGGAGGCCACGCGCCAGATACTGAGACTGTGTCCGTCCACGAAGGTGCTGATCCTGTCCGCCCACAGCGAGGACGAGTATGTCGAGCAGGCGACCTCCGTTGGCGCGGCAGGCTATGTCCTCAAGGAGAGCGCGGCCCATGTCCTCGTCAAGGCGATTCGCGAGGTCCATCAGGGCGGCACGTACTTCAGCGCCTCGGTCTCGAAGCGCCGCGGCGATATTCATGAGAGGTGGATCGCGCATGGCGGGAGACCGGGGAAGAAGGCGGCGCGGCTGACCTCGCGCGAGCAGGAGGTGCTTCAAATGATTGCGGAGGGAATGGCCAACAAGGAGACCGCCGCACATCTCGGCATCAGCATCAAGACCGTCGAGAAGCACCGGCAGCACCTGAAGTCGAAGCTCGGGATTCACGACACCGCGGGTCTGACCCGCTACGCCCTCTTCGCGGGAATCATCGAGGCGAGCGGACCGATCCCCATCGAATAAATGCAGTTCCCCCTGGCCCGGTTCCGGACCAGGGGGGATGAACAACCATCCATCCGAGCTACTGCATCCTTACAGTCTTGCCGGCAGGGGGCGTGCCCTCGGCGGCGTTCGGATCCTTCGCGGGTGGCTTCTCCGGAGTGTGCTTCTTGGCCTTCGCGTCGGCGGCCTTCTTCGCGTTCGCGTTTGCCTGGGCGCTCTGATCGGCCTTGGCCTGGGCGGTGGCCTGCGCCTGGGTGTTCTGGTCGGCATGCGCCTTGGCGTTCGCCTGCGCCTGCGCGTTCTGATCGGTCTTCGCCTTGGCTGTGGCCTGGGCCTGCGCGTTCTGATCGGCGTGCGCCTTGGCGGCGGCCTGTGAATGGGCGTTCTGATCGGCGTGGGCCTTCGCATTCGCCTGGGCCTGCGCGTGGGGGTCGGAATGCGCTCTGGCGTTGGCCTGCTCCTGGGCGCTCTGATCCGCCTTCGCCTTGGCGTTCGCCTGCTCCTGCGCGCTCTGGTCGGCGCGCGTCTTGGCGTCCGCCTGCGACTGGGCGCTCTGATCCGCCTTCGTCACGGCGTCCGCCTGGGCCTTGGCGCTGTGGTCGGCGCGCGTTTTGGCGTTCGTCTGTTCCTGGGCGCTCTGCTGCGCGTGAGCCTTGGCATCCGCCTCGGCCTGCGCGCTCTGCTGGGCGTTCGCGTTCTCATGCCCCGGGACTGTCCGGGCGCCATGCCCGTTGTGCGCGGCGTCGGCGGCCTCGGTCGGTGTCACCTCCGCGGGCGGAGGCGTCCGCAGGGGAGTGTTCTGTTGATCCTGAGGACGCGCGTTGGAGTGGCCCGGTGCCACGGCAGCTTGCGCCGGTGCGGAGCCGGGTTGCGCCGGTGCGGCGTTGGGAGAAGCATTCGCATCGCGATGCCCCTGTCTGCCGGCGACCGGCAGGGGCTGGCTCGCGGGGACCGGTTCGGCGACCCGCACGTCGCGCTGTGCCGTTCCAGGGGCCAGCGCCAGCTCGGTACGGTCGACATGGGCATACGGCGCCACCCTCGTGACGTTTTCGATGCGCTCCGGACGGATGGGGCGTCCGATGGCCCTCTCGACGGTCCGGTAGTCGGGACCTTGATTGATCACGACGTTGTTCTGCACGACGATGTTGTTGACGATCGTCGTGTTGTTCATGTACACGCTCTCACGCGTGCGCGGGATGATCGACATGCGCACTCTCGGCGCCAGGAAGTCGTGGGATGAGACGAAGACGAAGTTCGATGGTCCGCCCGCGTTGAGCGACAGGCCAATGGAGAAGCCGGGCGGCACCGGAGCCCAGCCGATGTAGTCGGGGCCGGTGCGGAAGACGACCCACGAGGGTGCCCAGGTGCGCCCCGGGACCCAGACCCATCCCGCGTCCGGGTCGCTGTACCACGTCCCGTAGTGATAAGGGATGGATCCCCACTCGTAGTCCGAGACCCACGCCCAGCCCAGGTCCGTATAGACCCAATGACCGTCGTAGTAGGGATTCCAATCCTGCGTGTACTCCCGCGGCTGCCAGACATGACCGTACTGCGCCGAGACGAGCCAGGTGCCATGCTCGCTCAGATGGGTGTAGGCCACGTCGAACGAGACGTCGGCGCGGGCAGGCTGCGCGAGAACACCCGCGAGCAGCACGGCCGCGAAAGTCAGAATGACTGTTTTGATGATTTTCAAGACACGACCTCCTGATCACATGACGTGATCGATATGATTTCGAGTGGCTGGACGTGGACCATCCCGCCCGGCCGATTCACACGCCGACGTCCATGTCGTTCTTCGCGCTCATCACGCAAGCAGGCTACGCGGTGGGCCGTGGCGTTGCTATGGGGGGTAACCCTACCGCCCGCCGGGCGAGGTCCGGTTCAGGCAGGTCGCACGGATCCCCGGGCGCTGCCGGCGAGCTCCACGCGTCCCTGGTCCGGGGCCAATCCGAGCACCACGTGGATCTGGTGCTCGGCGCCGTCATCCGACAGCGGAACGCGCGCTTCGCCGGCGATCGGTGCGCCGTCGAGGCTGACCTGGGAGACCCCGCGACAGACCCCGTTCGGATTGTCGACGGTGATTCGATAGACGGTGCGGCCGTGGCGATAGGTGATCGCGAAGCCGGGCCACCGTCCCGGGATGCACGGATCGATGTCAAGAGCGGAGCCCCGCTTCCGAAAGCCGAGCATCGACTCGAGGCCCGCGCGGTGGAGCCAGCCGGCGGCGCCCGTGTACCAGGTCCATCCCCCCCGACCCACGTGGGGTGATACGGAATAGATGTCGGCGGCCACGGCGTACGGCTCCACCTTGTACCTCTGGACGCCGGCGGGGTCGCTCGCATGGCCGATGGGGTTGAGCAGGCCGAACAGGGCGGCCGCCTTTTCGCCTTCCCCCATATCGGCCAGCGCCATGACCGACCAGATCGCGGCGTGGGTGTACTGCCCGCCGTTCTCCCGGACCCCCGGCGGGTATCCTTTTATATACCCCGGGTCGAGGGGTGTCCGGTCGAAGGGCGGGGAGAGGAGCGCACACAGCCCGTCGTCGGGCCGGACGAGGAGGCGCTCCACCGAGTCCATGGCCTGGCGCGCACGCCCCCCGTCCCCGGCGCCCGACAGAACCGCCCAGGACTGCGAAATGGAGTCGATGCGGCATTCGTCGCCCGCCGCCGATCCGAGCGGGGTTCCGTCGTCGAAGAAGGCGCGCCGGTACCATTCCCCGTCCCAGCCCTCCCGCTCGATCGCGGCCGCGAGGTCGGCGGCGCTCGAGCGCCACCGGGCCGCCCGCTCCCCTTCGGCGCGCTGGTCGGCGATGCGGGCGAAATCCCTCAAGTTGACCAGCAGGAACCAACCCAGCCAGACGCTCTCGCCCCGGCCTTCATGGCCGACGCGGTTCATGCCGTCGTTCCAATCCCCGGCGCCGATCAGAGGCAGACCGTGCAGACCCGTCTCGAGGCTCCGATCCAGGGCCCGTGCGCAATGCTCGAACAGCGTCGCCCGATCCTCCGAGAGAGAGGGCTGGAAGTAGGCTTCCTGCTGCTTCTCTTCCAACGGGGCCCCTTCGACCCAGGGCACCTGCTCCTCGAGCACCGACTGGTCCCCGGTCGTCTCGAGATATCGGGCCACCGCGTACGGAAGCCAGAGACGGTCGTCGGTCGTCCGGGTCCTCACCCCGCGGCCCGTGGGCGGATGCCACCAGTGCTGCACGTCCCCTTCCTTGAATTGCCGGGCGGCGGCCCGCAGCAGGTGCGCGCGCACGAGATCCGGCCGGGTCACCGCGAGGGCCAGGACATCCTGGATCTGATCGCGGAAGCCGTACGCCCCGCTCGACTGATACAACGCGGATCGGGACCAGATCCGGCAGGAGAGCGCCTGATAGAGAAGCCAGCGGTTGAGGAGGAGATCCAGGGAGCGATCGGGCGTTTTCACCTGCACCGTGCCCAGCACACGGTCCCAGTGTTGCCGGACCTCGTCGAGAACCGAATCGCACTTCACCTTGCGGTAGCGCTCCACCAGCAGCCGCGACTCCTCGCGGCTCTCGCCCTGTCCGAGCAGGAAGAGCACCTCCCTGCGCTCGCCGGGCTCGAGCTCCACGATCGTCCGCAGCGCGGCGCACGGGTCGAGCCCGGCTCCCGCCGTCCCGGAGAGAGCCCCGCCGCGCAGGAGCGACGCGGGTTGCGCGAGACTGGCGTTCCGGCCCAGGAACTCCAGACGGTCGGAGGTCGAGGAGGTCGCCAGCCCGCCCAGGTCGGCGAACGCGACCCGTCCGGCGAACTCCCCGTTCCAGGAATTCCGGGCGAACAGGGTGCCGGTCGCCGGATCGATCTCGGTCACGACGAAAGGCGCCGAGCCGGTGCGCGCCACGCCCAGCACCCACTCCACGTAGGCCGTGACCGAGATCCGCCGCCTGCGGCCGGATCGATTCTCCAGGGCGAGGCGGGAGATCTTGATCGGGTCGCCGAGCGGCACGAGCTGCAGGAGGTCGAGCGCGATGCCGTGGGACTCGTGCGCGAAGCGGCTGTATCCCTGGCCGTGCCTGATGACGTAAGGCCCGGCGTCCTCGCGGATCGGGAGGCAGGTCGGCCCCCAGAGCCGCCCGCTGTCCTCGTCACGCACGTAGAACGTCTCGCCGGGCGCGTCGCCGACGGGATCGTTCGACCAGGGCGTCAGCTTGTTCTCCCGGCTGTTCACGGACCAGGTGTATCCGGAGCCCGACTCCGAGACCTGGAACCCGAAGTCCGGGTTGGCGACGACGTTGATCCAGGGCGCGGGCGTCCATCTCCGCTGGTCCAGGATCGTGACGTACTCGCGCTCGTCCGGCGTGAATCCTCCCAGGCCGTTCCAGAAGTCGAGGTCGAGCCGGGGGACCGGCGGGGTGCCACTTTTCTCGCGCACCGGACGGCGACGAGGAGGCGCCGGCTCGGGCCCCGGCGCCTTCTCGCGCACCACCTGCTCCGACAGGGCGCCTCGATTCGCCAGGATCAGCACGCGCGCCGCCGTGCGCAGGACGGCCAGGTCGTGGGGACTCAGGAGGTCCTCCCGCAGCACGAAGACCCGTCCCTGGCTCCCGTGCGTTTCGTGCTCGGCCGCGGTCTGGCTCGCCCGCACCATCGCCTCGACCGACTGCTGCAGCTCCTGCGCGTAGGAGGTCCGCTTGGCGTTCAGGATCACCAGGTCGGCCGGGATCCCCTTCAAGCGCCAGTACTCGTGCGCCCTCAGGAGCTGGCGCGCGACGTCGAGCTCCTCGTCGGTCTCGATGCGCACCACGGCGATCGGCAGATCCCCGGAGAGACCGTGGGCCCAGAGCCCCGCCGGCCCGCCGCGATTGGCGGCCCGCTCCTGATGACCGGCGCGCAGGGTGCGATCGACGTACAGCAGCCGGTTCGCCAGACGCTGGAAGAGATGCGCCTCGTCCCGGCTGATCCGGAGATGGTGCAGCTGGACCTGCGCCTGGGTCCACGCCAGCGAGCTGGCGCGCTCGAAGGTCGCGGGCTGACGATACTTCTCCGCGGTCTCGAGGGCGGCGTCACGCGAGCCTGCGACGAGCGTGGTGAACACGAGACGGGCGGTCCCTCCGGCCGGCAGCGCCATCCTGTACCTCAGGCTCACGATCGGATCGAGGACCGTCCCCGTCGTGTTCGACAGCGGCCGCCCGCCGTTCACGCCGAGCGGCGTCCGGACGCCGCCGCCCCGGCCCAGGAAGCGTGCGCGGTCGCTCTCGTGCTGGGGAGGATCAACCGGCTCGCCGTCGGGCGCGGCCAGGTGGGCCAGCCAGGCCCGGGGCTCGTCGGCGGAACGGGGGCGCCGCGTCGCCAGCAGGGTCCCGTGCGTGGCGACGAACTCCGTCTCCACGAAAAGGTTCGAGAAGGCCGGGTGGGCCTCATCCGCCGGCTGTGGAGCCATCACCACTTCGGCGTAGGAGGTGAAGTCGATCTCGCGATCGCGGTCTTCGAGATTGGTCACCGTCACCCGGCGCAGCTCGGCGTCGTCCTCGGGCGAGACCAGGATCTCGAGGACGATCTTGAGGGATGCAGAGCGCTGCGTGATCCGGGCCTGATCCTCGGAGTAGACGACTTCGTACTGTTCCGCTTCGGCCCCGCACGGCTGGAAACCCGCGGACCAGACCTCCCCCGTTCCGGCGTCTCTCAGGTAGATGAACGTCCCCCAGCAGTCGCGGGTCGAGTCCTCCCGCCAGCGGGTGACGGCCAGGCCGCCCCACCGGCTGAACCCCGAGCCCGCCGCCGTGATCATGACCGTGTAACGGCCGTTCGACAGGAGATGGGTGCGGGGCGTGATGTCGTGCGGCGAATCGAACCGCCGCAGGGTGGGGGGCACCAGATCGCGGACGTGCGCGGCCTCCCGCACCTCCTCGCCCCGCGGGCGCGTGACCGCCACCGAGCGCGGCGTCCTTTCCTGGAGCAGCAGCTCCGCCGCCTGGACCATCGGATGGGAGTGAAAGCGCCTCTGGGTCGCCCCGTCGTGGACCACGTTCCCCATCGACACGATGGTCATCCCCTGGTGATGGGCCATGTAGGCGCGGACCACCGCCAGACGGCTGCCCTCCGGGAGACGCGACAGCGTGTAATCGAGCGCGTCATAGAATCCGTAGGCGCCGCGGGCCCCCGCCTCCTCGAGGCGTGAAAAATTGTCCAGGGCGGCCCGGGGATTCACCATCGCCGCGAGCGCCGTGGCGTAGGGAGCGACCACCAGGTCCTCGAACAGTCCGCGCTTCAGACCCAGACCGGGCACGCCGAAATCCGAATACTGATAGGTGAGCTCCGCGTCGCGCACGTTGTACGCCGATTCCGAGATGCCCCAGGGAACTCCGCGCTCCGCGCCGTATCGGATCTGGCGCCCGACCACGAGGCGGCAGGTGAGATCCAGAAGGCTCCGTGTCGGCTGCCGCATCACCAGAAGCGGCATCAGGTATTCGAACATCGACCCCGACCAGGAGACGAGGGCGGCGCCGCGGCCCACCGGCGTGAGGGAGCGGCCGAGGAGGAACCAGTGCAGGGGCGAGACGTCCCCTTTGGCGATGGCCACGAAGCTGGCCAGCCGGGCCTCGGAGGCCAGCAGGTCGTAGCCGGACGGATCGAGCGTGCCGTCGCTCACGCGGTAGCCGATCGAGAAGATCTTGCGGACGGGATCGAAGAGGAATCGGAACTCCATCGCCTGGGCCATGTCCTCCGCCAGCGAGGCGAGATCGGAGAGGTGCTGCGTCAGGCCGGGGTCCCCTCCGCTCAGATCGCGGGCATGGCTCCTGATGGTGACCCGGACGGCCTCGGCCCAGGCGACGATCTCCGATCCAGCGCCGACATCCCGGGCGCCGACGTCCCGGGCGCCGGCCTCCGGACCCCCGGCCTCGACGTCGCTCGCGAGCTGGGTGGCGAGATCCACGAGCCTGTCCGACTCCGCCTTCAGCTCCTCGAATCGTTGTCTCCATTCGGGCGCGGAGGTCGGCGGCACCTCGAGACGGGCCGACATCGCTTCGGCGGTCTCGCGCAGCCGCGCCGCCACGGCCCTCTTGCCCCGTCTCGGACGACCGATCCTCGCGACCGAGGCGAGAAGCAGCTCGAGAGCGTCCCGGATCCCGTCGGGAACCTCTGGACCGCACGGCGGACGTTGCCTCAGCTCGCGGCAGGCCTGGGCGACGGCGATGAGGTGCCCGGCCAGATTGCCGCTGTCCACCGTGGAGACGTACAGCGGCTCGAGCGGCCGGAGGGTCCGCGAGTCGTACCAGTTGACGAAGTGCCCATGGACCCGATGCAGGGTGGTCATCGTTCCGAGCGTCGCCTCGAGGCGGTCCACCAGGTCCCGGATTCCGATCCAGCCGAAGTCGCACGCGACTGTCGTGCCGAGCAGGTAGAGTCCCAGGTTCGTCGGCGAGGTGCGGTGCGCACCGACCGGATCGGGATCCTCCTGGAAGTTGTCGAGCGGCAGCGAGTGATTCTCCTGATCCACGAAGGTCTCGAAGTAGCGCCAGGTGCGCCGCGCGACCTGCCGGAAGGCGCGCGTCTCCTCCGGGGAGAGGACCTGCGACTTGGCGATTTTCGGGGGGATGCTGAGGCGCCAGGCGAGCAGCGGCGAGATCAACCAGAGGAGCACGAACGGCGTGGCCAGGGGCCAGGCGGCCGGCTTGAGCGCGACCACCAGCAGGCCGGCCGCGACGGCCAGGAGCACGCCCCAGCGGAGGCGCCAGTAGAAGACCCCGATCCTCAGGTCGGCGCGGCGGCCCGACCGGGCGGCCGTCATCCATTCGAGGAGGTTGCGCCTCGTGACGTAGACCCGGACGAGCGTGCGGATGACCGCATCCGTCATCAGCCAGGCCCGGTAGGGCAGCATGGTGACGGCCAGAAGCGTCTGCGACGTCGCCATGAGGACGTCGTGGCCCACGGCGCGCAGGTGGTTCCGCTTGGAGAAACCCCAGCGCTGCGGCAGGAGGCCGTCGAGGATCGGGATCAGGGCCGGCAGCACGATGGATCCGACGAACAGAGCGGTCCAGGAGAGCGGGGGAACACCGGGGAGGATCCAGGCGGCCACCGCGACCATGAACGCCGCGGGCGCGGCCAGGCTGCGACGCAGGTTGTCGAGCATCTTCCAGCGGCCATGGATCGGGATCCGGGCCGGCTGCCGCCCCCCCGCGGTGTCGCGCGCGTGGCCCAGGATCCAGGGCAGGAGCTGCCAGTCGCCGCGCGCCCAGCGATGGTGGCGGCGCGCATCCACTTCGTAGTTGGTGGGGAACTCCTCGAACAGGTCGACGTCGGTCGCCAGCCCGGCGCGCGCGAACGAGCTCTCGAAGAGATCGTGGCTGAGGAGCGTGTTCTCCGGGACCTTGCCTTCAAGGGCCGCTTCGAACACGTCGACGTCGTAGATGCCCTTGCCCGTGTACGAGCCCTCGCCGAACAGATCCTGGTACACGTCGGAGACCGCGGCCGCGTAGGGATCGACGCCACCGGGACCGGAGACGATCCGCTGGTAGATCGTGCTGGCGGGGCCTGTCGGCAGGGACGGGGTGATCCGCGGCTGCAGGATCGCGTAACCCTCGACGACGCGTCCCTTGCTGGGATCGAAGCGGGGACGGTTCAGCGGGTGCGCCATCGCGCCCACCAGCTGCCGGGCGGTGCCCCTGGGGAGCCGCGTGTCGGCGTCCAGCGTGATGACGTACCGGACTCCCGGCGGCACCGGCGGCGGCCGGTCATTGATGGACAGGAAGGTGGTATCCGGGGCGCCGCGCAGCAGCCGGTTCAGCTCATGGAGCTTGCCGCGCTTCCGTTCCCAGCCGATCCACTTGCCTTCCTTTTCGTTCCAGAGCCGCCTGCGATGCAGAAGCAGGAAGCGCTCCTGACCGTCCGGAGCGTTCCCATGGCGCGCATTCAGGCGCGCGATGCCGTCGGCCATCGCCGCGAGCAGCTCCGCGTCGCCCGGCATCGTCTCCTCGGCCGCGTCGGTCCAGTCCGTCAGCAGGGCGAAGTGGAGATGACCTTCCGGGTTCGCCAGATGGTGGACCTCGAGACGCTCGAGCTGTCCTTCGATGTCGGCCTGGCGCGCGAGCATCGTGGGCACGGCGACCAGGGTGCGCAGCTCCGGCGGCACTCCCTGGGCGAGCTCGAGCTTGGGGAGCAGTCGCGGCGGCACGAGAAACGGAACCAGGCGATGGATGAGAGCCACTGCGATGTCCGAGGCCGGCACCAGGCCGAGGATCCCCAGGAGGACGAGAGTCCAGGCGGCCGCTCCCGCGCTCCAGGTCAGGGACAGAGGCAACGAGAGCACGAGGGCCGTGAGGACCGCGATCCCTCCCAGGTAGCCGATCATCCCGATGGCGCGATGGGCGCGGCGGAGGCGGATCTTCAGGGGGACGCGGAACCCCAGCCGGCTCTCGAACGCCCTCCGTCCTCCGGCCACGATGTAATAGCCGGGGTCGCTCTCGGCCCGGTCGGGAACGCCGGGGAGCGTCTCCGTCCGCCCGTTCTTCACGGAAGCGTCCCGGGCCAGGAGCACCGCTTCGCGCGCCACCTCGATCTCGGAATGCTTCGATCGCCGGGACAGCAGCTCGATCCGGGCGCGGTACCTATCCCGGGTCGTGAAGTCCATGGCGGCATATCCGGGTGCGGTGCGCAGGACCTCGTCCACCAGGCTGACGCTCTCGAAGAACTCGGTCCAGTCGATGGAGGACATCCATCGCATGCTGGTGATGATGTTGCGGACGGTGACGTTGCCCGCGGCCTGGGACTGGTGCTCCTGGGCGACCAGCTCGTCGGCCGAGGTCCCCTGCGCGGAGAGCGTCTTCTCGAGCCACTCCAGCGCCGGCATGATCAAAAGATCCTGGCCGCGCAGCCGCTGCACGAGCTGCACCGCGAACGCGCGGGTCAGCGGAGCGCCGCCCAGGCCCCTCAAGACCTCGTTCGGGCGCTCCGGGGGCTTTTCGCCTAGGCCCAGCAGCCGGTCCGCGAGCGCGTCGGCCCGGGCCCTTTCCTCGCGGGAGCCGATGATCAGCTGCGACAGGCGTCGCAGGTTCTCGACCAGCGCCACCCGGAGATGGATGGCGACCGCCCAGATCTCTCCGATGGTCAGCGGAGAGACGCGCTGGTAGGCCCGGACGAATCGCCGCAGCGTCTCCATCTCGAAGCGGCTGTCGGTGTGGGCGACGTAGGCCCATGCGAGGCCGTACACGCGCGGGTATCCCGCGAGATGTCCGGCGGCGATCTTCGGCAGGAGACGGTAGTAGCTCCCCGGCAGGTGGTCGCGGATCCCCCGCAGCTGATCGTCGACGACGTGGAAATTGTCGAGGATCCACTCCGCGGCGGGCGTGATCTCGTGCTTCGCCAGGACCGTCGCCGCGATGCTCCGGTATCCGGCCAGCAGCACGTGCGCATTGTCGCGAACCCTGGGAAGGATGTTCCGCCCGCGCGGGGGAGACCCGGCGGCGCGGTGGGCCACCGCCAGGCTCTCGGCGTGTTCTTCCAGCCGCTCGATGCCGAACAGCTCGGCCCGGATCGGCTCCTCCGCGGGTGACACTCTGTCGATGACGGCGGAAACCTTCATGGCGCGCTTCCATCCCGTGACGTTAGGGGGCAGCGATCGTGACGACGGCCCGGCGTCCGGCGGAAGCCGTGAGTCGAGGCCGCGCCGGGACGCGCGACGTCTCGCGCTCTTGCTGGATTGCGAACCATTGTAGTCGGACGGCGGCCGTCCGGGCGCTCTACTTCAGTTTCTCTTCCAGGACGGCCCAGCGGGCGTAGAGGCGGTCGACTTCGGCCCTGAGGGTCTCGAGCTGCGTCAGACGCTCCTGCAGCAGGACCGCGTCCGTCGCGATGGCGGGATCCTCGGCGCGACGGTGCGCTTCGGCGAGCCGCGTCTCGGCGTCGAGCACCGCGGCCTCGATGCCGGACCACTCGCGCTGCTCGAGATAGCTGAGGCGTTTCGCGTTCGAGGCCCGCGTCTTCGCCGACGGGGTGGCCGCGCCCGGCGCGATCGCCTTCTCGGCGGTGGCGCGCGCGCCGGCTCTCCCGGGGCGGCCGGGCACCGGGCGGTTCGACTCCCATTGATCGTAGTCGGCGAAGTGCTGCGCGCCGCCCCGGCCGTCGAGCGCGATGATCTGGGTCGACACGCGATCGAGAAGGAAGCGATCGTGGCTGACCATCACGAGGGCGCCGGGGAACTCGAGCAGCGCCTCCTCGAGGACCTCGAGCGCCGGGATGTCGAGGTCGTTCGTCGGCTCGTCGAGGACCAGGAGGTCGGCGGGCTGGAGCATCATCCGGGCGAGGACGATCCGGGCGCGCTCGCCTCCCGACAGGCGGGAGACCGGAGTCTCGAGCTGCGCGGGACGGAACAGGAAGCGCTTCGCCCACGACGCGACGTGCAGGGCGCGATCGCGGTAGATGACGCTGTCGCCGGCGGGCGCGAGCGCCCGCTTGAGCGTGAGCGACGGGTCGAGGGATTCCCGGTTCTGGTCGAAATAGACGACCCGCAGCCCCTCGGCGGGGCGGATGGTCCCCGCCGCGGGGGGCAGCTCTCCGACGATGGCTCTCAAGAGAGACGTCTTGCCCGACCCGTTGGGGCCGATGACGCCGCACCGCATGCCCGGCGTCAGAAGAAGATCGAGGTTCTCGATGATCGGGGCCGGGCCGAACGCGATCCGCAGGCCTTCGCAGGCCCAGAGCCGCTTCGTCTTCCGTCCGGAGGCGGAGAACTCGATGTCGACGGTCGGGGCGACGCTGCGGGCGCGCGCCGCCGCGAGCTCCTCGATGCTGCGCTCCGCCGACTGGATGCGCGCCTTCGACTTGGACGTCCGCGCCTTGGCGCCGCGGCGCAGCCAGGCCACCTCCTTGCGGACCAGGCCGGCCAGGGTGTCGCGGTAGGCCTCCTGGTTGCTCAGCGCGGCATCGCGCGCCTCCAGGAAGTCGGCGTACGTTCCGGCGACCTCGAAGAGCCCCGAGTCGTGGAGACGGTTGATCTCCAGCATCCGGCGCGCGACGCGCTCGAGAAAGTAGCGGTCGTGGCTGATGACCACGAACGTGCCGGTCTGCTGGGTCAGGAGATCCTCGAGCCAGAGGATCGAGTCGATGTCGAGATGGTTGGTCGGCTCGTCGAGCAGGAGCAGGTCGGGCGCGCGGGCGAGCTCGCGCGCGATGGCCAGCCTGGCGCGCCAGCCCCCCGAGAGGACGCTGGTGGAGACTTCGGGATCGGCGAACCCCGCCTTGCGCAGCGCCAGGCTGACGGAGCGGTGCCGCTCGTGATCGTCCAGCCGGTGGTCGGTGGCGACCGCTTCCGCGACGATCTCTTCAGCCGTCCTGTCCGCCTCGAAGACCGGCGTCTGCGGGACGTGACCGACCCGGATCCCCTTGCGGCGCGCGCAGCTCCCCGAGTCGGCGGTCTCGAGACCGCCGAGGATCTTCAGGAGCGTCGACTTCCCCGCGCCGTTCGGGCCGACCAGCCCGAGGTGATCGCCCTCGTGAAGGGCGAACGTCAGCCCCTCGAACAGCGGCGGCCCGCCGAACGACTTGGTGAGGTCCTCGCAGTTGACGAGCGCCGGTCGGGGCATTCATCTCCGTTCAGAAACGAAAATCGACGCCCGCGCTCGTCTGCGTCAGCTCGTCGACGTCGCTCATGTAGAAGGGCCCCGCCAGCGCCGCGGACGACCCGAGCAGCAGCAATCCGGCGATCATCATCAGCCTGCGCAGCATGGGATGCCTCCTCTCATTCCGAGACCGTGGCGGCCCCGCGACGTCGATACCGCCCGCATACAGTACCTCATCGTCCCGGTCCGGGCGCCCGCGGAAAGCGTCCCGCTCAGTCCCTGAAGAGAAACGGGATCGCCATCAGGATCGCTCCGATGACGACCAGGAGGACGGTGTTCGAGACGAAGTACGGATAGATCATCAGCCCGAACCCGCAGAGCATGGGGAGCGGCTCCTGCTGCTTCTTGCCGTAGATGAAATACCCGCCCCCGACCGCGCCGAACAGGATGTCCCAGACGAGCGACGCCGTGCCGTTCATCGGGCGTCGCCGGCGCGCCCCAGCTCGTGACGCTCGACGCGGCCTTCGATGACCTCGCCCTCGATGGTGACGTGCAGCTGTCCGCCGGCCACGGTGAGCGCCATGACCGTGCGGCGCTTCAGATGCGCCAGGAGACCGTCGCGCAGCGCGCGGCCGAAGCTGTACAGCTCGAGCTGGTCCGCCCGGTGGATGCGCTCGCGCGACCACTGGCGGACGAGCAGGACCGGATCCTTGTGCGTGTAGACGGCCACGCGCGGCGCCGCCTTGCCGGCCTTGTGCAGGCGCGCGGCGTCGGGCGCACCGACGTCGATCCAGACGCGCAGCGCGCCGGTGAGATCGCGCACCGCGATGGCCGGCTCGTCGGGGCCCGGGAGCCCGTTCGCGAAGCCGATCCCTTCCGTGTACTCGAGGCAGTAGGCGAGCACCCGCGTGATCAGGGACTCCTCGGTCTCCGACGGGTGCCGCGCCGCGCGCAGCGAGAGGGTCTCGTAGACGCCGCGGTCGGTGTCGGCCAGCTCGATCTCGAACGCATGAATCGTCGCCGTCAGCGCCACGCGGACCCTCCAGAGGAGAGTCTATCCCGTCTTCCGGCCACCCCACGTCCGGCGACGGCGGGTTCCGCTATGGCGAGCAGGTGAGATACGAGGCGGGTCGCTGGGCCCCCGACGAATCGACGCCGCTCGTCCCTTCCTGGCACAGGTCGGACGCGGTGACGAGGTAGTAGGTGTTCCCCGCGGCCGGCGTCAGCTGGGTCTGGAGACGGCCGTTGACCGCCGCGGGAGGCGCGAGCTGGCAGGCCTTCGGCGCGTGGTTGTAGCCGCCGCCGAGCGTCCCTTCGTAGACGTTGTAGGCTCCGACGCTCCCGCCCAGGTCCTGGAAGGAGAGCACCAGGTCGCCGCCGGCCGCCTGCGTCACCAGGAGTGGAACGCCCGAGGCCGGCGCCGAGACCTCTGGCGGCGGCGGGCTCGTGGTCGGCGGCAGGGCGTAGGTGATCGACAGGACGGGACCGTACTGATGCAGCTCCTCCTCGCCGGCATGGAAGCGGGTCTCCTGCCGCGCCGCGCTGGTCAGCCGGAGCGCGTAGCCCTGGTCGAGGGCGGGGTTCTGGAGCCAGAAGCGAATCGCGTCGAGAACGCCGGCGCCACCGAACCGGGAGCGCTGCCCCAGGTCGCTCAGGGTGACGACGACATCGGGGTCGTACGCCGTGTCGCGCGTCCCGAAATAGTCCGCGATGTTCTGGCCGTTGATCCCGGCGGTCCGGGAGCCGGCGTTGGGGGCGTTCCAGGCCTTCACGTTGAACTCGCTCCAGGTGTAGGTGGGCCCGCCGTGGCCGTTGACGGGATTGACCGGGTTCTGCGTCTGATCGCCGCCGCCATAGTCCCACCAGCGCTGCAGCACGCGCCGCGCCTCGACGACCTGCCCGTCCCCGAACGCCGGCAGCAGCGAGAAGGAGGCGTCGAGGATGCCGGCGGGCGAGGCGACGCCGGTGGCCGCGAATGTCGGCTCCCACTCGAAGCGCACGAAGTCGGTATTGATCTGCGTCCCGTTGTTGTTCGAGCGCAGCCAGACCGAGCCGTTCGCGCCCGCGGCGCTGCCGTAGATCGTCCCCACGTCGTGCACCGGAATGGTGAAGTTCTCGTAGCCGGAGGTCCCCATGGAGACAGTGAGCGCGTCGCCGATCACGAAGGTGCGGACGTTGGACGGATCGGAGGGATCGAGCGCGTTCGCGACGCCGCCGCCGGCGGAATCCGCCAGATCGAGGATCGGCCCGACCGGTATGAGCATGTAGGTCGCAGGGCCGCAATCGTGATGCAGCGTCCCGACGGTGAGGGTCACGCGGTCGCCGTTCTGCGTGTCGAGCGCTGCGGCGAGGATCGGCACGTCCGGCCCGCCCACGGCCCGCAGCTTCCAGGCCGCGGGGGTCGCGGCGCCGGGCGCGACGCTCTCGCTGAACCAGACGTCGACCCGCGTCAGGGACGCCGGCTCCACGCGCACCACCCGCGGCGGCGCGTGATCGACTGCGGCCCGAACTTCGGCCGCGGTCGTGTCGCCGTCGATCGAGGCGAGGAACTCGGCGAGATCCTGCACCTGGCGGCCGGTCAGCCCCTGCGTGGCGCCGTGGGGCGCCGTGCGTCCCGGCCTGCGGAAGTCGAGGATCGCCTCGACGAGCGATTCGGGGTCCTTCGGCTGCGCCGCGCCGACGTAGGGCGGGGAGTCCCATGCGCCCACGAGCGAGGCCGTGTTCACCCCCCAGAGGGGCGCGCGCGTGTTGAGCTCGGCCTCGCCCGCGTCGTGCCGCTCGCCGACGTCATGGAAGGCGAAGTCGACGAAGCCGGTCTCCGGGACGTGACACGTGGCGCACTTCGCGTCGGCCGCGCGGACGCCGGTTCCGAGAAAGAAGGTCGCGCCCCGGGCGGCGGCCTCCGACAGCGCGCCGTCGGCATTCCGACGCGGGCTGCGCATCAACGGAGGCAGGGCGAGAACGTACTCTGCCACGTCGTCGAGATCGGGGTCGCGTCCGGCGTTGGGAGCGCCGAGATCCGGTTGCAGCAGCGCCGCCGGGATGAAGCCGGCGCCGCCCATCTGCGGGCCGCGGAAGTTGTGATCGAAGTCCTGCACCTCGTCGCGATCGCCGGATCGATGGAGTTGTCCGAGCCCGGTCGCCGGGTCGACCGGCCCCATCGACAGCCCGAGCCCCAAAATCGACTGCGTCTGCCGCGGGCCGTGGGTCCCCGGCAGGTGCTGGAGATCCCAGGCCCGCCCGTCCTGTTCTCCATCGATGTGACAGGAGCCGCAGGCCACCTTGCGGTTCGACGAGACGCGCGGGTCGGCCGTGGTGTGGAACAGCCGATCGCCGTTGAGGAAGGAGGGCGTGCGCGGCTCCGGCGTCGCGGGCGTCACCGGGATGCGGGCCAGCTCGAGAGGCGCGGACCAGGTGGTGACGTCGACCTTCGAGACGTCGCGCGACAGGATGTTCGCGACGAAGGCGATCTGCCGGCCGCCGATCGCGACCGGGGAGACCGCAACGCCCTGTGGCCGGCGCCCGACGGCGACCAGCGCGGGGCTCGGCGCGATGCCGTCGCGGTACGGTGGCGTCGCCGCCGGCATCACGACCAGGTTCTCGCTCAGCTCGCCCACGACGTAGACCGTCGCCCCGTCGGATGAGAAGGCGATGTCGTCCGGCCCGGCCACCCCCAGGTCCCAGCCCGGGCCGATCCAGGCGGAGGTCTGCGGGTCGTGCACCTGCCTGGCCGACAGGATGATCTTGTCGGCGATGGTCCCCGGAATCCTCCGTGTCGCCAGGTCGATCTGGCGCAGGGTCGCCTGCAGGATGGAGTCGGGGGTGATGACCGTCTGGTTGCGGTTGTCGTACTGCGTCGGGACCCAGACGCGGCTCGTCGAAGGGCGCTGGGCGAGATGGCCGCGGAAGTTGAGATAGCCCCCTTCGGCGACGTTGTGGGTCGGATCGGCGTCGTGCAGGGCGGCGTTGTCCTGCGGTCCGGCGCCGTCGGTGCGCTCCTGCGTGGTCACCCGCGGCCCCGGCGGCGAAACGTCGATCCGGCTGACGCGCGGCAGCCGATCGAGGACGTGCCGGTGCGTGATCCAGGCCGACACGCCGTCTTCCATCCAGGCGATGCCGAGCGGGCTGCGGAACGTCTCCAGCAAGGCGAGGACCTGGCGCGCGGCGCGGTCGACGATCGCGACGCGTCCTGAGCGCAGGAGGGTCACCAGGACCCGCGTCTGATCGAGCGACAGCGCCACCGAGTGCGGCCCGCTCCCCCAGGGAAGATCGATGCGCGCCAGCACCGCGCCGTCCGATCCGCGCAGCACGTAGACCCTGTCCGAGTCGTGACACGCGACCCAGACCTCGGCGCCGTTCTCCATCACCGACAAGCCGAGAGGGTTGTGGCGCACCGGCAGTCCGGCCGGCTGCGGGAGTGGAATTTCCAGAACGGCGTCGCTTGCGGTGTCGATGCGCGACACCGAGTCGTGGTCGGGATTGACCACCCAGACCTCGGCGCCGTCGGCGGTGATCTGGATCGGGCCGCTCTTGAACGAACGGGCCCCCGCGGCATGGGCGTCGTCGGCGAGGGATGCGACGACCCCCAGTCCGACGCCGACGCCGAACACGACCTGGATCGCGACCTTGCAGGCCCTGGCTCGAAGCAACCCTGTCTCCCTCCGCGACGGTATGTACGCCGGGCGAGGGGCGGGTGCAAGGACGACCTGCACCGAAGGGCGGCCCGACGCCTCCGCTTCAGCGCGTCCAGGCGAAGCGGACCTTCATCGCCACCTGGTCGCTTTCGGGGGAGAGATCGAAGCGCCCTTCGCCGAGAGGGTGGCTCCAGTTGCGGTTCCAGACCAGGAACAGGTCGTTCCCCGGGTGGAAGGTCCAGCGCAGGCGGGCGTTCATGCCCAGGCTCTGCGAGTCGGTGTCGTACTGGAAGAATCCGAACAGCAGGAGCCGCGGGGAGAAGGCGTAGACGTTCTGGAGCTGGAAGAGCCGCTGGATGAAGTCGCCCTCGGGCAGGTACCCGAAGTCGTTCTCCAGGTCGAGACTCTGGTGCAGGCGGCCGCGCAGGACGTCCCAGTTCACGAACGCGTTGGTCTGCGTCAGCCGGCCGCCATAGAAATCGCCGAACGAGACGCCGCCGCCCACCTGCCACTTGCGCCCCTGCGCCGACTGCGCTTCGAGATGGTAACGGGTGAAGTGATAGCCGCCCGGCGTCACCACGACGCCGGGCGCGATCTCGAACGGCGGAGCGGCCGGGTCGACGAACTCGTAGGTCGGCACCCAGTCGGCCTCGAAATGCTCGCCCGACTCGGTCTCGATGTTGAAGGGCGAGGTGAACAGCCGGCTCGACTCGGTCCGGCCGTCGAGATTGTCCACCTGCCTGTAGCCGCTCTCGAAGAACGCCTGGCGGATCCAGGCGAGGGATCCGCCCCGGCTCGGGCGCGGCTTGATGGCGTTCCAGACATCGTACCAGCGCGTTCCCGGTCGCGGCAGAAAGCCCAGGGCGGGATCGAGCGCGTCGCCGAACTCCATCGCCCGGGCGTACGCTTCCCAGAAGTCGTTCGGGTAGTCGACCTTGAAGCCCCAGCCGTCCCGCCTGCCGGGAGGGAGATCGCCCGCCGAGCGCGCCGCCCAGCCGCCGATCGACATCTTCTTGTCGCCGTGGATCGTCGAGCAGTGCCAGACGGCGTCCACGCCGGCCAGGGAGTTGGACAGCACGCCGCCGGGGTCCCCATGCGTTCCCAGCGCGCCGACCCGCAGGCGATCGGTGACGTCGTACGCCACCCGGGCGGCGGCCAGGTTGGCGCCCGGCGCCGCGATCGAATCCCCGGTCTGGATGTCGAGCGCCGCGATGCCGAGACGACCGGCGTGGCCGAGGATTTTTGCTCCCCAGTCGATCGGCACGCTCTCGACCCCCGCCGGATTCCCGGCTCCCTCCGGGACCTCCACCAGGCCGATGCGGCGCGAGTAGAACGGCACGAAGTCCTGACCGAGGCCGAGACCGAACTCGAACAGGCTCGACCCGTCGAGGAAGAACGGCCGCTTCTCGGGAAAGAACAGATCGAAACGCGTCAGGTTGATCTGCCGCGTGTCGACCTCCGTTTCGGCGAAGTCGGTGTTGGCGGTCAGCACGCCGGTCACCCCGGGGGTCAGGCTGTACGACAGATCCAGGCCGGCGCGGCCGGTCGTGGTCTCGGTCGACTCGGCCGGGACGCTCTCGAACCGGCCGAGCGCGTAGGGCGAGATCGTCAGGCCGTGCCCCTGATCGATCCCGCCGATCCCCGACAGAAGTCCGGCGCTGCTCAGATCGATGACGTCCGAATCGATGCTGTACCCCGACCAGTGAAGGTTGGTGCGGTCGCGCGGGATGAAGCGCAGGACGTTGAACCCCCAGGCCTGCAGGTCCTGCTTGAAGTGAAGGGTGCGCGCCGGCAGGCGGATCTCGGCCGTCCAGCCGGAGGCGTCGATCCGGGTCCGCACGTCCCAGATGCCGTCCCAGTCCGAGGAATAGATCCCCGGGCCCGGGATCAGCCCGTCTCCCACCGCGCCCGTGGCGTGCACCTCGAAGAGATAGCCGGTGCGCTTGTCGCCGAAGGTGTCGAAGACGATCAGGAAGAAGTCGTCCCCGAACGGGTCGGCGACGTCGCGCTGCATCGAGTGCAGGGAGATCTTCTCCGGCTCGGGATCGAAGCAGTGGACGCCGAAGTAGAGGTTCTCCTGGTCGAGCAGGACGCGGACCTCGGTCCGGTACGGCGTCGGCTCGCCAGGGTGCGGCGCGTGCTGCGTCAGATCGGCGATGACCCCGGCGCGATCCCAGTCCGGCTCGTCCAGCCGGCCGTCGACCACGATCGCCCCTGTGGTGCGCACCGCGCCGACGCAGGCGCGGCCGTCGCCGCACGAGCAGCCCTCGCCGCAGGCGGCGGCGCTCGCGGGGGGCGCGGGCCCGGCGGCCGCGGGCCCGGCGGATGCGGCGGGCGCGGCGATTCCCGCCGCGAGGCCAAGCAGCAACAGCCATGCACCCCGGTGCGCCATCCCGCGGTCCGAACCCCCTTTCTAGCGAACGCCCCGCGTCGCCGCGTAGATCTCGAGCAGCCCGCCGACCGTCGCGAGGCAGGTCGCCAGGAAGACGGCCAGGAGAACGAGCGTCGCGGCGCGCGCGATCCGGATGGTCGCCGGACGCTCGTGAACCAGGCGAAGAAGGTAGGGGACGAGGAAGGCGAGCATCACGATCAGCACGACTCCTTTCGTCCACACGACGGAAACCGGAAGCATGGTCCGGGACGTCGCTTCCGCGGCCGCCGCGAACGGCCATTCGTGGAACGTGTACAGCAATCCCGTCGTCACCGCCGTGATCGCGAACGGCAGGACGTGGAACAGGTCCGACGCTTCGACCATCTCCTCGAGAAAGACCCCGGCGGCGACGCACAGAAATGGATAGAGGGGAATGCGGTACCAGCCGTAGACGACCCTGAAGTCGGCCATCAGGACGATCGTCGAGGCGTAGATCGCCAGCGGGACGAGGAGCGCGCGCTCGCGGCGCACGGCGGCCAGCGCGGCGCACAGCATCAGCCAGAGGGACCAGCCGCGGCCGAAGAACTGCTCCACCACCTTGCCCTGCAGCAGATCCAGGAACGACTCGACGCCGGCCCACTTGACGCCCGCCTGAGAGCGCATCACCGCGACGAAGACGCCGAAATCGTACGCCCAGGCATACGCGAGATAGAGCAGCGCGAAACCCGCCGTGACGAGGAGCGTCAGCGCCGCGCCCCGATATCGCCTGCGTGAGAGCAGGAGCAGCGTCGCCGTGGCGGGCACCGCCACGCCCGTCGCCTTGGTCCAGATCGACAGTCCGCACAGGCAGCCGACCAGCAGCGCGTCGCGGGTCCTGCCTCTCTGCCCCAGCCGCTCGACCGCGAGGATCGCGCCCATGAACAGGAGCGCCAGCAAACTCTCTCCCTTGACCAGCCGATGCGACAGGACGATGACGGGCAGGACGGCGTACACCAGGGCCGCCAGAAGCGCCGCGCGATCCGACGCGCCGTACGCGAGCGCCAGCCGGTAGAGCAGCAGGACGCCGGCGAGGCTCAGGACGATCGGCACCAGACGCATGACGGGAAGCGAGCACTCCAGGAACTGCCGCGCCCCCGCGCCGGTGCAGGCGAGGCCGACGAGGATCGAGAACAAGGGCGGGTGATCGAAGTACGGCCGGACCAGCAGGTACCGGTTGCCGAACCAGTGGAAGTCGATCGTCTGGTCCTTCGGATAGAGGTTCGGGAAGGTGCTCCAGGACGCGGGGAATCCCTTGTACAGCAGGTGCCAGCCTTCCCACGCGTGCTGGTATTCGTCGATGGTCTCGGTCGGGAACGGGACGAGTGTGTAGTCGTGCAGGCGCAGCAGCGCCGCCAGGATCAGGATCGCTCCCAGGGCGATCGTGTTCCGGTCGGCGAGAAGCGCGGCCCGGAAACGTCCCGCGACTCCAGGGCCCGGGCGGCCGATGCGGCCGGCGAGCAGCGTCGCCAGCAGGCCCGCGCCGAGCAGGATCCATCCGAGCGCGCGGCGGGTCGCCGCTCTGGCGTGCGCCGCCGGGTCGACGGCCAGCCGGCCGGCGGGGATGGTTTCGAGCCCGCCTCCCGGGGGCTGCCACTGGAGAATGAGCCGGGCGTCACCGGAGTCGAGCGCGTAGTCGATCTCGATCGGATGCCATCCGACCTCGAGGCGGCGCCCGGACGGCGCGTCAGGAGCGAGCTCCACCTTCTGGCCGTCGAGGCGCAGTGCCGTCTCGCCGCGGGCGTCTGCGGAGAAGCGGTAGTCGCCCGCCAGCGGCGCGAGAAGAACCCCGCGCCAGCGGATCAGGTACGGCGGCATCGCCGCGGGATATCCGTCGCGCGCGACGTTCCAATGGAAGAGGTAGGCGGCGTCGAGCCGCTGCGGGACCGGAAAGTCGATGCGGGGATCGACTTCGCGATGGACCAGGACCTCCCGGCCGTCCGCGCCGCGCGTGAAGTACGAGCCTTCGAGGCCGCCCGCCGGCTGGAGAAGCCAGAGGAGCAATCCGATGTAGACGGCGAGCGCGGCGACGACGACAAATGCACCGCCTCGATTCGCAGGGACCGAAGGCTCTCTGTCCACGCTCACGCATCCCCCCCGCTCGAAATGTCATCTTAGCGGGAACGAGACATGGCCGCTGCAACATCTCACCCGCGCGACGACCGCCCGACCTGATGTAGCATCCCGCCGGCCGGGGCACGCACACCACAGGTGATCGAATGCACAATCCGATCGGTCGCGCCCTGATTCTTGCCTCTCTCATGACGGTCAGCGGCGGGCTCGCCGCCACGACGCCGCCGGTCACGCCGCCGCGGCAGGCCTCGCCGCCCGCGTCCGGGGTCACGATGGAGGAGGCCTGGATCCCGATGGCCGACGGCGTGCGCCTGGCCGCCGACATCTGGCGTCCCGCGGGTGACGGCGCCCGGGGGCGCCACCCGGTGCTCCTGGAATACCTGCCGTATCGCAAGGCCGAGGCGCGCGGCGACCGCTATCCTCTTTATGCCTACTTCGTCCGCCGTGGCTACGTCGTCGCGCGCGTCGACATCCGAGGCACGGGCTCGAGCGAGGGGACCCTCATCCCGTACGAGTACAGCGACATCGAGAACGCCGACGGCGACCGCGTGATCGCGTGGCTCGCGAAGCAGAATTGGTCGAGCGGCCGGGTCGGCATGTTCGGCATCTCGTGGGGCGGCTTCAACTCCATCCACATGGCGATGCGCCGGCCGCCGGCGCTCAAGGCGATCATCGCCGTCGACGCCACGGACGACCTGTACCAGGACGACGTGCACTTCATGGACGGCATCATGCACGTCGACTCCTGGGAGATGAGCCAGGACCTCGCCAACGCGATGCCCGGCGCGCCCGACTACACCATCGACGAGAAGTATTTCGCCGAGCGCTTCGACCAGCCGCCCTGGATGCTGACCTACAAGCGCCGGCAGCGCGACGGGCCGTTCTGGGATCGCACCACGCTGAAGACGCGCTACGACGCGATCGCCGTCCCAAGTCTGCTCGTCGGCGGCTGGTACGACGGCTACCGCGACAGCGTTCCGCGCATGCTCGAGCATCTGAAGGCGCCGGTGAAGGCGATCGTCGGCGCCTGGAACCACACCTTTCCGCACGAGCCGTACCCGAAGCCGGGGTTCGAGTTCCGGCACGAGGCGGTGCGCTGGTTCGACACCTGGCTCAAGGACCGCGACACCGGCGTCATGCGGGAGCCGCGTCTGGCGATCTACGTGCGCGACTGGCACCCGCCCGGGCCGTATCTCGAGACGGCCCCCGGCCGGTGGCGCTACGAGGACGGCTGGCCGATCGCGCGCCTGCGCGACCGGGTGCTCTACCCGCGTCCGGACCGAGCCCTCTCCGAGGAGCCCTCCGCGCCGTCGGCCGAGCGGCTGCGCTACGTGCCGGCGACCGGCGTGGAGGCGGGCGGGCCGGTGATGTGGTTCGGGGACGTGGCCCCCGATCAGCGCCCGACCGACGCGTTCAGCTTGGTCTACGACACGGCGCCTCTCGACGCCGACCTGGAGATCCTGGGGATGCCGCGCGCGCGGCTCACCGTCGAAGCCGACGCGCCGCAGGCCGACTGGTTCGTCCGTCTCAACGACGTCGCGCCCGACGGCACCGTCACGCTGGTGGTGGCCGCCGGGCAGAACGGCGCCCACCGCCTGTCGGCCCGCGACCCGCAGGCGATCGAGCCGGGGAAGCCGTTCCCCCTCGAGATCGAGATGCACTTCACTTCCTGGATCTTTCCGAAGGGCCACCGGATCCGGTTCGCGGTGAGCAACGCCCAGTGGCCGATGCTCTGGCCGACGCCGTACGCCATGACCACCACGCTCCACCTCGGCCGCGACGCAACGCAGCTCTCGGTGCCGGTCGTGCCGCGCGAGGACGCTCCTCCCGGGAAGGGTCCTCTATGGGATCGCCCGGTGCCGCGCTTCCTGCCGATCGAGGCGGACGAGGAGAAGCTGCCCGGATTCGCGGTCATCGACACGGGCACCCCCTCGGGATACGGCGAGATCTCCTCGGTGGAGCGCAACCCGCGCACCGGAGCCGCGAAGGTCGTGGCGACCAGCACCAGCGCCCGCCGCTACCCGTGGGGCGAGGAGTACAACACCGAATCGATCACCCACGAGGCGAACGACAACCACCCCGAGACCGTCTCGGTGCGCGGCGAGTACGGGACGACCGTCAAGCTGCCTGACCGCACCCTGCGCTTCGAGAGCGTCGTGGTCTGGAAGAGCGACCGCGACAACTTCTACTACACCGGCACGCGGCGGCTCCTCAAGGACGGCGCGCTTCTGCGCGAGAAGACGTGGGACCAGGCGATCCCGCGCGACCATCAGTGAGCGCCCCTCGATGATCTCCTTCGCGAACGTCAGCAAGCAGTACGGCAAGCAGGTCCTCTTCGTCGAGGCCTCCTTCCAGCTCAACCCGCAGGAGAAGGCCGGTCTGGTCGGGCCGAACGGCGCCGGCAAGACGACGGTGTTCCGGATGATCACCGGCGAGGAGACGCCCGACGACGGCGAGGTCACGGTCCCGCGCAAGCTGACCATCGGGTACTTCCGCCAGGACGTCGAGGAGATGTCGGGCCGCTCGGTCCTGGACGAGGCGATCGCCGGCAGCGGGCGCGTCGGCGACCTGCATCACGAGCTCGAGGCGCTGCAGAAGGCGATGGCCGATCCGGAGCGAGCCGGCGAGATGGACACGATCCTGGCGCGCTTCGGCGAGGTTCAGGAGGAGTACGACCACCTGGGCGGGTACGCGCTCGAGAGCCGGGCGCGCGAGGTACTGCACGGGCTCGGGTTCGAGGACGAGCGGATCGACGGCGACGTCGGCGCGCTGTCGGGCGGCTGGAAGATGCGCGTGGCGATGGCGCGCGTGCTCCTCGGCCGGCCCGACGTGCTCCTGATGGACGAGCCGACCAACCACCTCGACATCGAGTCGATCGTCTGGCTGGAGTCGTACCTCAAGGCCTATCCGGGCACGCTCCTGATGACGTCGCACGACCGCGAGTTCCTCAACCGCGTGGTCACGAAGATCGCGGAGATCGACGGCGGCGAGATCACCGTCTACTCCGGGAACTACGACTTCTACGACCGCGAGCGGCGCCTGCGCGAGGCGAACCGCGAAGCGGCCTACGCCCGGCAGCAGGCGATGCTCGCCAAGGAGCAGCGCTTCATCGATCGGTTCCGCACCCACGCCGCCAAGGCGGCGCAGGTGCAGAGCCGCATCAAGGCGCTCGACAAGATCGAGAAGGTCACCCTGCCGAAAAGGCGCGCCGTCGTGACCTTCGACTTCCGCGAGCCGCCGCGCTCGGGCGACCAGGTGGCCGTGATCGAGAACGTCCGCAAGGCCTACGGCCGGCGCGTCATCTACGACGGCCTGAGCCTGACGATTCGGCGCGGCGAGCGCTGGGCCGTCATGGGCCGCAACGGCGCCGGCAAGACGACGCTCCTGCGCATCGTGGCCGGCGTGCTCGCGCCGGACTCGGGCGGGGTGCGTCTCGGCGCCTCACTCAAGATGGGCTACTTCGCGCAGCAGTCGCTCGACGTCCTGCGGGCCGACCTCACCGTCCTCGAGCAGCTGCAGGCCGACTTCCCGCGCGAGGGGATCGGCGTGCTGCGCACCCTCGCCGGCGCCTTCCAGTTCACCGGCGACGACGTCGACAAGAAGGTGCGCGCGCTGTCGGGCGGCGAACGCTCGCGTCTCGCGATGGCCCGCATGCTGTTCGAGACCCCGAACTTCCTCGTCCTCGACGAGCCGACCAATCACCTCGATCTGGCGACCAAGGAGATGCTGGTCGAATCGCTGCGAACGTTCGAGGGAACGATGCTCTTCGTGTCGCACGACCGCACCTTCCTGCGCGGTCTCGGGACGCGGGTGCTCGAGCTGGGCGGGGAGAGCGGCCGCGACGCGGAGCCGCACGTCTATCCGGGCACCTACGTCGAGTATGTCGAGCGCACCGGCCACGAGGCGCCGGGGACGCACTCGTAGGGACGGGCGCCGGTCAGCGTGGAGCGGCCGGCGGACCCGGAACGACGATCCCGGGGTCGGCCCACTTCGACCGCTCGTCGAGCTCGAAGGTCACAGGCGAGCCGCAGCTCGGCTCGGGCCGGCGCATCATGGCCCGCCTGACCCCCGGGTCGCGAAACTGATCGAAGCTGTACCGGATCTCGGTGGCGGGGGGCGTCCGGCAGCCATTGCACAGCCAGCGGAACAGGCCGGGCGTGGACGGACTGGCGCCCGGCACGTAGAAGGTATTCCCATCCAGGGTCCCCGGATCGAGGCTGGTGTTGATGAGAAGCGCCAGGACCGCGCCGTCGGTGTAGGGGCGCCCGAGGAAGACGTTGTCCTTGAGCGTCAGGCGTGTGGCCGCGGCGTCGTTGTGCAGGCTGGAGATGAGCAGGGCGATGGCGCCGTTGTCATAGACCGTGTTGTCGTGGAACGAATTGTCGTTCGCGCTGTCGTCGCAGCGGCTGCCGTAGTACACGAACCCGGCGCTGCGATTGTCGTGGAGCCTGTTGTTCCGGATCTCGACGTAGTGCGGAAGTCCGTCGCCGGGCGGAAGCGGCGGGGCGGGGGCGGCCTCGCCGGGGTTGCCCCCGAGGACGATCCCGCCCGAACCGTTCGCGTAGGCGTCGTTGTTCTCCACGATGTAATGGCGCGCCGCCGTCCCGCGCGGGGCGGCCCAGAGATGGATCCCGTACCCGGAGTTGTCGTGCACCTTGTTGCTCTGGATGAGCCCTTCGAAGCCCTTCATGTAGAACCCGTGGGTCTGGCCGTCGGTGCCGTTGTTGTCGACCTCGCAGTTGCGGATGATCGTGTGCTCGGCGTTCCCCTCGCCGATCCCCTGGTTGCGATTGTGGTGCACGTGGGAGTCCTCGACGATCGTGTCGGTGATGCGCCCCGGGTAGGCGGTGTCGATCTTCAGCCCGTCATGCGGCGTGTTGTGATGGATGTCGAGCCGGGACAGCCGGGTGCCGGCGCAGGCCTTCTGGACCAGCACCCCGGTGGAGTTGCCGAAGACCTCGGCATCCTCCACCACGACGCCCGTGCCCGCGTCGTGGTGGTCGGGTTTCGCCCCGTCGATGTAGATCCCGGTGCTGCCGCCGGTGACCCGGAACCCCCGCACCGTCAGGTAGCTCGCATGGATGTACAGGGCCACGTACTCCTTCGACGTGCAGGAGATGAGAGCGCCGTGGACGTTCTCGGCCTCGATCGTCCGGCGCTGCGTTTCGCTCGCGCCGCCCTGATTGACGCCGACGCATTCGTGGTAGGTGCCGTCACGCACGACGATGGTGTCGAAGGGGACTTGGGCCGCGACGGCGTCCCGGATGCAGGAGAACGGCTTCTCCGGCCCGCCGCAGGCCGGGTCGTTCTTCGCCGGATTCCCGCACGGGCACGCGGCCCGAGCGTCGTCGTCGACGTAGAGCGTCTGCGCCCCCGCATGGGAAAAGGGGAAAAGCAGCGCGAGGAGGAGCCACTTCCGAAAGCCCCTCCCCACGAAGCGGCTCGACGACTCGAACGGTCTCATGAGATCGGCCTGACCGTGCCCCAAGAGGCGGGGGTCTGTCAACCGAATCGGGACGCCTAGTCCCAGGATCGGACAGCTTCCCCGCCGGCGCCCGCCCGGAGGGGAGCTCCGCACGGATGCCGGACGGAGGGTCGGACGCGGCCCCCGGCTGGTACGCGATTCGCAGCGCGCCGGCGCGGCCGTCGCCGGCCGGGGGGGCCACCGGAGGGATCGATGAGCGTTCTCGTGCAGGACCTGCGCTTCGGAATGCGGATGCTCGGCAGGAACCCGGGGCTCACCGCGGCGGCGATCGTCACCCTGGCGCTCGGGATCGGCGCCAACACCTCGATCTTCAGCGTCGTCGACGCGGTCCTGCTGCGCCCCCTGCCTTACCCGGGCGCCGGGACGCTCGTGAGCGTCTACCAGTCGTGGACCAGCTCGCCCTCCTCGCACGACGTGCTGTCGACGGACGACGTCGTGGCCCTGCGCGAAGCTGCCCCGGCCCTGGGACCGGTGGCGGCCTATTACTCCCCGGTCGGCGGCTTCGCCCTCACCGGTCTCGGCGATCCCGAGCGGGTGAACGGGACGGCGGCCACCGCCGAGCTGTTCGACCTCCTGGGGACCAGACCCGTCCTTGGACGCGGCTTCGTGGCCGCGGACGACGAGCCGGGCGCCGCGCCGGTCGTGGTGCTGAGTCACGCCCTCTGGCAGCGGCGCTTCGGGGGCGACCCGGCGGTCATCGGACGGGCCATCGGCGTGAACGACACGAGCCACACCATCGTCGGCGTCATGCCGGCGGGCTTCCGGTTCCCCCACGACCGGGTGGCCGACCTCTGGCCGATCTTCCGCCCCGAGCGATCGGACTCACGGCCGCCGTTCTTCATCAGCGCTCTCGCCAGGCTCCGCCCGGGCGTCGAGCCGGCCGCCGTCCGGAACGACCTGCAGGCGGTCGCGCGACGGATCAAGGAGCGATTCCCGGAATCGTCGTCCGACTGGCAGCTCGGCACCGCGCCCTTGAAGGACGAGATGATCGGGGACGCGCGTCCGGCGCTCCTCGTCCTGCTGGGCGCCGTCGCGCTGGTCCTGCTGATCGCGACGGCCAACATCGCCAACCTGCTCCTGGCCCGCGCCACGGCGCGACGCAAGGAGATGGCGATCCGGGCCTCGCTCGGAGCCGGCCGGGCCCGACTCGTCCGCCAGCTCCTGACGGAGAGCCTTCTGCTGGCGGGGATCGGCGGTCTGGCGGGCGCGCTCCTGTCGCTCTGGGGGACCGATCTCCTGGCGCGGCTCGGGCCCGCGAACCTGCCCCGCCTGAACGAGGTCGGGACAAATCTCGAAGTGCTCGGCTACACGCTCGCGGTCACGGTCGTCTGCGGCGTTCTGTTCGGGCTGGCTCCGGCGCTGCAGGGCTCGCGCGCCGGCCTGACGGTCGGGCTTCACGACGGCGGCCGCGGCACCACCGACCGCCGCGGCCGGAGGCTGCGCAGCCTGCTCGTGGTGAGCGAGTTCGCCCTCGCGATCATGCTCCTGGTCGGGGCGGGGCTCCTGATCCGGAGCTTTCTCCGTCTCCAGCAGGTCAACCCGGGATTCGAGTCAGGGGAGATCCTGACCGCGTCGGTCTCCCTGCCGCAGGCGCGCTATCCCGACGGTCCGGCGAGATCGGCGCTCTTCCGGCGGCTGATCGACCAGACGGCGACCCTGCCGGGCGTCGAGGCGGTCGCGATCTCCATGGCGCTGCCGCCGAACCTGCTGGTGATGACCAACCCCTACACCATCGAGGGCCGTCCGCTCGCTCCCGGCCGGCACGCTCCCGCGATCGCGCAGCTCCTGATCAGTCCGGCCTACTTCCGCGTGCTGGGCGTGCCGCTGCTGCGCGGCCGGGCGTTCGACGCCGGCGACACGCCCGCGGCGCCCGACGTGGTCGTCATCAACCAGACCATGGCGTCGACGCTCTTCCCCGGGGAGGATCCGATCGGCCGGCGGCTCCAGCTCGGCGATCCGGATCCCCGCTCGCCCTGGGTCACCATCGTCGGCGTCGTCGGTGACGTGAAGTACACCGGGCTCGACGCCGCGCCCGCGCCGACGATGTACACGCCCTACGAGCAGAATCTCTGGTGGCCGACGATGTACCTGCTGGTGCGCTCGGCCTCGGGCTCCGCCGGTCTGGCGCAGGCGATCCGCGCGCAGGTGGCGGCGCTCGATCCGCAGCTGCCCGTGGCGGAGGTGCGCACCATGCGCGAGCTGCTCGGCAGGTCGGTGGCCGAGCCGCGATTCCGCACCGCGCTGCTCGGACTGTTCGCCGCGGTGGCGCTGCTGCTCGCCGCGGTGGGCATCTACGGCATCCTGTCGTATGCCGTGGGGCAGCGCACCCAGGAGATCGGCATCCGCATGGCGCTCGGCGCGCGGCGGAGGGACGTGCTGTCCCTGGTTCTGATGGACGGGATGACCCTCGTGGCGGCCGGGGTCGGGCTGGGCCTGATCGCGGCCCTCGCCCTGGGCCGTCTCCTCCGCGGTCTCCTCTTCGGCGTCGGCCCGATGGACGCCTGGACGTTCGGCGCGGCGTCTTTGATCATGACGGCGGCGGCGCTTCTCGCCTGCTATGTTCCGGCCTCGCGCGCCGCGAAGGTCGACCCGATGACCGCCCTGCGCGCCGAGTAGCACAGGCCTCGCCCGGCGCCGCCGCCGGGCCGGGCGAGACCGCGGGGACCCCGGCCTACTTCTTCGTGTAGGTGATCTCCATCATCTTCATTTCCTTGCCGTCCTTCCCCGGGGCATACATGACGAACATCTCGGTCGTGGGGCTCGTCCACGCCGTGGTCATGCGCGCCTTCATCGGGGTCTTCTTGACCGGATCGTTCCACGAGCCGGTGAAGGTGCACGACTTGCCCTGCGCGTCGCAGGTGCCTTCGCTGACCATCAGCCCCGTGGACATGGAGTCGTTCCAGGTCGACCAGTACTTGCCGGTGACGTTGTCGTAGCCCAGCGATCCGTGACCGGTGAAGGGCGTCCCCATCATCGACGAGCTGAAATCCTCGACGCGCACGCGGCCGCCGAGCGTCATGGTGCGCGTCGCGGTGCCGGTCGACTCCGCGGCGGGTCCGTTGACGTCGTGCCACGACTTCACCTTGACCTCGTAGCTGCCCGCCGAGGCCGCCAGCGCCTGGTGCGGCGCGCCCGGCGTGCCGGCCTTCATGTAGGCCTCCATCTCGGCCTTCTGCTCCGGTGTCATCTGGGGCGGCTGGGATCCGGTCTGCGCCTGCGCCAGCGGGGCGAGCATCAGGATCATGGCGGCGGTGCCCAGTCTTGCTGCGGTCGGACGCATCATGGGGTCTCCTTGAGTGTGATGGCCGCGCGGGCCCGGGCCCGGCGGACCCGTCATCATACACAGGGCGACGGGCCCCGGAGCCGCGGTCGGCCGGGAGGCCGTGCCCGTCCCGCCGTCGGGGGTCGCCCGCGCCCGCGCCGGCCGGTCCCGCGAATCTCCCGGAACCCGGGTCCGGGAGCGACCGTATGATCGCGCCGGGAGACCTCCATGGGCACCGATCACTTCATTCAGGATCTGCGAGTCGGGCTGCGCGTCCTCCTTCGCGAGAAGGGGTTCTGCGCCATGGCCGTCACGGTGCTGGCCCTCGGCATCTGCGGCGTCACCACCACCTTCAGCGTCGTCAACGGGGTGATGCTGCGCGGCTTCTCGTTCCCGAACGCCGCCCGCCTCGTCAGCGTCCGATTCATCGACCCGACCAGCCGGAACTTCTTCGGAGTGAACAGCCAGATCTCGTCGGCCGACTTCGAGGAGCTGAGGCCGAAGCAGCAGTCGTTCGATCTGATGGCGGCCTATCTGAACGGCTCGACCGTCAACGCGACGATCGACGGCACGCCGCGGCGCTACACCGGCGCGTACGTGACCGACGCCTTCCTGCGCATCCTCGGCATGTCGCCGGTTCTTGGTCGCGATTTCACGCCCGAGGACAACAAGCCCGGCGCCGAGAAGGTGGCGATCATCGGGTACGCCGTCTGGCAGCGTGACTTCGGCGGCAAGCCCGACATCATCGGCAAGTCGCTGCGCATCAACGGGACGCCGGCGACCATCGTCGGCGTGATGCCTTCCGGGTTCGCGTTCCCGACCAACGAGGAGCTCTGGGTCCCCCTGTTCACCGAGTTCCCGGTGCGCGAGCGCAACGACCAGCGCAGCATCAGCCCCGCGGTGCTGGCGCTGCTCAGGAAGGACGTCAGCCTCGATCAGGCCAACGCCGAGGTGGCGACGCTCGCGAAGCATTTCGCCGAGACGTATCCGGAGACCAACAAGGCGTTCAACGCCGGGCAGGTCGAGCCGCTGCTCAAGACCTTCACGCCGATTCCGCTTCGGGGGACGCTCCTCACCATGCTGGCGTTCTGCGTCGGCGTGCTCCTGATCGGCTGCGTCAACGTGATGAACATGCAGTTCGCCCGGGCGACGCTGCGGGCGCGTGAGCTGGCGATCCGCTCGTCGCTCGGCGCCACGCGCGGCCGCCTGATCGTCCAGATGCTGACCGAGAACCTGGTGGTGGCCGTCTTCGGCGCCGCGATCGGAGTCGGGCTCGCCTACTACTGCACCAGCCTGCTGATGACCACGACGCGCAACCTCGACAACCCGATCCCTTCGTGGATCTCGTTCGAGATCGACGGCCCCGTGCTGGCCTTCACCGTCGCCGCGATGCTCGGGGCGGCGCTGATCTCCGGGCTGCCGCCGGCCTGGATGGGCTCGCGCTCCAACGTCATCGGGCTGTTGAAGGAGGGCGGGCGCGGCAGCACGAGCCGCGCGACCCGGCTGGTCATGCGCAGCCTGGTCGTGCTCCAGGTGGTGGTCACCTGCGTGCTGCTCATCGGGTCGCTCCTCCAGATGCAGTCGATCCTCAAGCAGCAGACCATCGACTACGGCTACGACACGAAGGCCCTGATGACGGCCCGCATGGGGCTGATGGACGGGGATTATCCGACCCAGGACGCGCGCAGGAATTTCTTCGATCGCCTGGTGCGCGACCTGAGCGCGAATCCGCAGTTCGAGGCGGTGGCGCTCACCAACCGGTTCCGGATGGTCTTCTCGGGCAGCGGGCCGATCGAGATCGAAGGCAAGGAGTACAAGGAGAAGAAGGATCGGCCGAACGCCAATTTCGAGCAGGTCACGCCGACGTACTTCGACGTCCTGGGGCAGACGCTGGTCGAAGGGCGCCGCTTCCAGGACGACGATCTCGACGCCAAGCTGCCGGTCGCGATCGTCAACACGGCCTTCGCCAAGAAGCACTTCGGGAACGAGAGCGCCCTGGGCCGGCGCTTCCGCGCCCTGGACGGCAACACGGACCAGCCCGGCCCGTGGCGCACCGTCGTCGGCGTGGTGACGATGGTGCGGATGATGCCGCCGTTCAACATCCCGAACGTGGACGAGACCGGCTTCTACGTACCGTTCTATTGCCAGCCGAACGGTCCGGTGAAGCCGGAGCCGTTCGTCAGCCAGTTCGCCACGGTCATCGTGAAGCCGCGCGGCGGCCAGCGCGCCGACGATCTGGCCAACACGCTGCGCCGCGAGGTCGCCAAGGTCGACGCGAACCTGCCGCTCTACTTCGTCGGCACGCCCAGCCGGCAGATCGACGGCTTCGTCAGCGCCAACCGCATCATCGCCACGATGTTCACGATCTTCGGCCTGGTCGCCACCATCATCGCCGGCGCCGGCATCTACGGCATCATGTCGTTCTCGGTCAGCCAGCGCACCCAGGAGCTGGGCGTGCGGATGGCGCTCGGGGCCGACAGCAAGCGGATCCTGCGGATGGTGCTGCGCCAGGGCTCGCTGCAGACCGGTCTCGGTCTCGGGCTCGGGCTTCTCATCACCCTCGGTCTCGCCAGCGTCGCGGGGGACGGCATCCAGAGCGTTCTGTTCGGCGTCAGCCCGCGCGACCCGGTCATCTATGGCGCCGTCGCCGCGCTGGTCGCCGTCATCTCGCTCGTCGCCACCCTCGTTCCGGCGCGGCGCGCCACGCGCGTCGACCCCATGGTGGCGCTGCGCGCCGAGTAACCGGCGGGACCGTTCCGCCCGCGCCCTCAGTCCTGGCCGCAGCGAGTCGATGGGATCGGCCTCGTCAGCGCGATCCGTACAGCCGGGCGAGGGTCTGGCGCGCGATCGCGGCCCCCTCGGCCCAGGTCCGGGCCGGGCGCCCCGCCCCCAGCCAGGCGAGGGCGGCGTCGAGCGCCAGGATCAGCGCGAGATAGCCGCAGCCGACGCTGGCCACCAGCCCGGCCAGGACGACGGCGAACGACATGTGCGGTTCGCCGAGCGGCGCGCCGAAGGGGCTGCCGTGCAGGCCGACGACGATCGGCCACGAGGCGGCGGCGCCGGCGAGCGCGACGGCGCGGGTCCGCCGCGCCGCGTCGGGGTCCGCCTGGGAAAAGGCGAGAATCAGGGAGCCAAAGGCGGTGATCGCCGGGATCGACAGGAGCAGGAAGATCCGCAGGCCGTACTCGGGCCAGTCGTTCTGCTTCGCCGAAAAGGTCGCTCCGGGCTCGAGGAGGAGCAGGATCGACCAGGCCAGGACCGGATAGAGAGCGGGCGTCGCCCACGATCGCAGGCCGCCCGCGGCCGGACCCGCGATCAGCAGGAGCATCCATCCCAACGCGGCCGCCGCCGCGAGGCCGAGCAGGCCGGTCCAGAGCCGGGGGCGGCCCGGCCCTCCCGCGGCGGGGTCGCCGTCCGCGCGGTCGATCGCCGCGGCGACCGCGGCGCGCGTCCGGCGGCCCGCCGCATCCGCGGCATCGAGCGCGGAAGGGTCGAGAGAAAGCAGCGGGCGAAGGACCGTGCCGACCGACTGGCGCGGAGGCTCCGCTCCGGCAAGAACCGCCACGGTCGGCGCCACGTCGATCAGGCGCCCTCCGGCGCAACCGTCCGGCGCGGGCTCCCGGCTCGCGCCGCGGCCGATCACGAAGAGGGGCACGCGCAGGACCTCGGGTTCCGTCCCCCCATGCCCGCCCCGATCGATGTGACCGTGATCGCTGGTCACGACGAGCGTGTCCCGGGCGGGATCCATCCGCCCGATCGTCGCTCTTAACCAGGACCCCGTCGCCGCGACGGCGCGCGCGTACGGGTTGCTCGCGGCGCCCGAGACATGGGCGGCGTCGTCGACGATGACCGTGTGCACGAGCGTGAGGTCGCACGCGGGGGCGCCGTCGAGGAAGAGGTCGTGGATGGCGATGGCGAACGCGCGGGGGCCGGTCGTCTGGACGCCCAGGTCCTCCGGGAACAGGCGGCCCCAGTCGTCGGTCTCGTCGCCCGCGGCGCAGACCGATCGGCCCGCCAGCCGGGCCTGCGCGAACACGGTGTCCAGGCCGATGGGGCCGCGATGCCAGTTGTTGTGGACGCCACTGAGCGCGGGCGGCACGCCCGTGGCCATGGCCACGTAGCCGGGGATCGAGAAGGACGGCCAGGACGCTTCCAAGGTGCAGAGCGCCAGGGGGGGCGGTGCGCCGTCCCGCGCCGGCGCCCCCTCCAGCCCGAGAATCGCCGCGGCGTCATCGCGCAGACCGTCGACCACCACGAAGGCGAGCCGCGGCCGCGCGGCGCCTGGATCGGGCTCGGGACGCGAAGGCGGGGACACCGGCTCCTGCGCCATGAGAGCCGGCGCCGGCGCCGGTGTGTTGAAGGTGCGCGGATAGAGCGCCACGTGGATCGCGCTCGCCACCGACAGGACGACGGCGCACGCCGCGAGCGCGACATCGCGACCGAGTCGGCGGTTGTCCGTCCCGCCGTCGTCGAACCGGTGCTCCGCGATTCCGACCCGCGCGCGCAAAACGGGCGGAGTATGCCACCAACCGCGCCTCAGCGTCACCAGTCACCGCGTGATCCGGCCCCGCGGGACGGTGCACGGCCCGCAGCGCCGGTCCTACGGACAGTGGGCGATCAGGTACTGGGCGTCGGCGATCATGATCGCGGCCGCGGGCGCGCTCACCTTCTTGCCGCTCTGCGCGACGAGCTCGGCGATGAACGACTGGTAGACCTCATTCGCGTTCCTGCAGTCGCCCGCCGCCCGGTAGGCCGCGCCCGCCCGGAGCTTCTGCAGCAGCGAGTTCGCCTCGTTGTTGACCGTGATGTCGTGAGTCGAGAGGAAGTACGCGACGTCGTCCATGATGCTGGCCGGCGTCACGATCACCGTGAAGGTCACCGACGGCGCCGCGACGTTGCCGGCGTTGTCGGTCGCAGCCAGCGCGAGGGTGTGATCCCCCGTCCGGAGATCGGTGAGCAGATTGATCACCAGACCGCTGAGGATCGGGTGACCGTTGACGCTGGTCGTCCCGTCGAGCGTCGCCGTGAACGACTTGACCCCGGACTCGTCGTCGATCGGATCGGAATACTGGAGGGTCAGCGTCCCGCTGTGGGGATAGGTCGTCGCCGCCGGCTGGCTGATGGCCACCGTCGGCGCCGTCTTGTCGACGTCCTCGATGAACTGGCGGATCAATCCGGCGGTCGCCTTGACGGCGTTGTCGAGTCCCTGCGCCGTGAAGAAGCCCATCGACGGCCAGTTGTGATCCCGCTCGGTGTCGATGCAATGGACGTAGGGGTAGGACAGGTGCGCGATCTCCGCCAGGTCCCGGGTGTAGGCGTGCGCCACGCCCTCGCCGCTCATGCGCGGCAGGCTGTCGGCGTACCGGCGCGGCTGGAAGGAGAAGGACGGGTTGACCGGCGCCTTGTCGGGGCAGTTGTCGTCGCCCCCCGGTGTCGGCGGCCAATCGTAGATGCGCGTGAAATCAGCCGTGGTGTCGGCGGGGATCAGGTTCCGGACGTACCCGGCCGTGACGGTCGCGTCGGCGATCGCGTAGTCGGCCAGTGTCTCGACGTCGTTGTGGATTTGAAAGGTCTCGAAGCTGCCGTTGATGGTGTGCACGGGCGTGGTGTTGTCCTCGAGCAGGTGGATGGCCCAGCCCAGATTGAAGAACGCGTGCGCCTTCGAGTTCACCGGGAGACGGACCACCATGGGAGCAGCGCAGTCGTCGTTACCGCCGCAATGACCGCTGGCGTCCATGGTCCAGTTCGCGTAGACCGCGTTGTCGACCCCGTCCCAGCCGACGTAGGCCTCGACGGTGTCGGCGTCGCCGAAATGCGAGTCGAGCCAGTCTCCCTGGAGGCGCATGACGTCGTCGTCCGGGACGTGGAAGGTCGACAGGTTCTCGTCGGTCTCGGTGGGAAACATGACGTCGACCTTGGTGTGGTTCAGGAAGAGGTCGCCCAGCGCGTCGGCGGGGGGCACGCCGAAGCGCGACTGCGTGCCGTCGGGGGAGGTCGCGTGGTGGATCCCGCACGCGCCGCGGGCCCAGCGTCCGTCGAACGGGTCGTCCTGCCCCGGACCGACGACCCCGAGATTGTCGATCACCCAGCCACCCATCAGGTCGCGGACGTCCGCGCCCCACGCGCCGGCGTAAATGCGCCGGGCGTAGTCGTAGCGGAATTGCGCATGCTCGGCCGCGTTCCCGTAGCCGTAGAACGGGTGTTGATCGAATCCGACGAAGAAGATGGGCTGGTTGTCGATCACGGCCGTGTAGGAATTCGTGCAGTTCTTGTAGGGAGCGTAGGCGAAGCCGTCGAGTGCGCAGCCGTAGCCGTAATCGGTCTGCGGTGAATCCGGAATGTAGTAGTCGAGCACCGACGCGCCCGCGAGGTCGGCGTCACCCCACACGTCGTTGAAGGTGACCCCTTCGTACATCGGCAGCAGGTACTTCTTCGCCAGCGCCGCCTCGGACAGGTACCCGTCCCTCTGGATCAGGTCGAGGGCCTTCGAAATCACCCAGGTGTGCGGGGAGCGGGGGATCTGGGTCTCGAGCACGATTCGGCCCGGCACCTTGATGAAGCAGGTCGACGGATCCAAGAGATCGGTGCATTCGAGCTGAAACTTGTGGTAGGTGGTCGGCTTGGTGTAGGCCAGGCTCATCGAAACGGAGGCGGCCAGGACGATCAAGGCGGTCAGGGGTCTGCAGGCGCGTTTCATGTTCGGGTCTCCGAGGACGCGGCGTTGAATCGAGCGTCTCTTGACCGGAAGATCGGATTCGGCCGTCCGAACCCGACACGCGGGGTTGTGCGGGGCTCCCGGGGGTGCGATGGACACCCGGGGCCGCTCTGTCCTAGTATCGGCACAAGTGCCCGCCTGTCGTGGAGTTGCAAGGAGCCGACGGCTCATGGAACCGACCATATCGTCGCTGATGGAGGCGGCCGACCGGGGCGAGGCGCCCGCCGCGGACGCTCTGTTCGCGGCTCTCTACTCCGAGCTGCACCGGCTGGCCCGCAAGGAGCTGGCCCGGCACGGCGGACCGCCCAGCCTCGGCGCCACGACCCTGCTTCATCAGGCCTACATCGACATCGTCGCGCGGGACGGCCTGCAGTTTCCCGACCCGCCGCGGTTCATGGGTTACGCGGCACGGGTCATGCGCGGGGTGATCATCGATCACGCCCGCAGCCGCCACGCGCTCAAGCGCGGCGGCCGGATCGAGATCACCGCCATCGACACCAGCGTGGCCGACAACCTCGCCGACGAAGGCGAGCTGCTCCGCATCAGCGAAGCGCTGGACGAGCTGGCGAAGGTGGACGCCTCCCTCGCCCAGGTCGTCGATCTGAAGTTCTTCTGCGGTTTCTCGTTCGCCGAGATCGCCGCCATGCGGGGCCTCTCGGAGCGCACCGTGCAGCGGCAGTGGGAGAAGGCGCGCATCTATCTGCACCGCAACATCCGGGGCGATCTGCTGGCGTAAGGCGCCGATGAAAAAATTCACCCCCGAGCGCTGGCGCACGCTCAACACCCACCTCGACGCGATCCTGGACCTGCCGGACCCGGAGCGCGCCGTTCGGCTGAGCGAGCTGCGCGCCGGCGATCCCGACCTCGCCGCCGATCTCGAGTCCCTCCTCGAGGAGCACCGCGCGCTGCAACGGGAGCAGTTCCTGGCCGCGCCGGTCGAGCCGCCGTCCCCGGCGGCACAGGCTGGCCAGACGCTGGGCCCCTACACCCTGATCGCCCCGCTGGGCGAGGGCGGGATGGGCGAGGTCTGGCTCGCCGATCAGCAGGAGCCGGTGCGCCGGCAGGTGGCGATCAAGGTCATCAAGAGCGGCATGGACACGGCGCAGGTCGTCGCCCGGTTCGAGGCCGAGCGCCAGGCGCTCGCCCTGATGGATCACCCCGCGGTCGCCAAGGTGTTCGAGGCCGGCTCGACGCCGCAGGGCCGTCCGTACTTCGCCATGGAGTACGTCCGCGGAGTCGCCATCAACGAGCACTGCGATCGGCAGCGTCTGACCACGAGCGAGCGACTCGGGCTGTTCAGGCTGGCGTGCGACGGCGTCCAGCACGCCCACCAGAAAGCGGTGATCCATCGCGATCTGAAGCCCTCGAACGTGCTGGTGACCCTGCAGGACGGGAAACCGGTCCCGAAGATCATCGATTTCGGGGTGGCCAAGGCGACGGCGCAGCGCCTCACAGAGCGCACCCTGGCCACGGCCCTCGGCGCGATGATCGGCACCCCCGAGTACATGAGCCCCGAGCAGGCCGACCTGTCGGGCGAGGACGTCGACACGCGGACCGACGTCTATTCCCTGGGCGTGATGTTGTACGAGCTGCTCGTCGGGGTGCTGCCGTTCGACGCCGGGGAGTTGCGCCGGGGAGGTCTCGACGACGTCCGCCGCCGCATTCGCGAGGAGGAGCCCAGGACGCCCAGCGCGCGCCTCGGCGGCCTCGTGGAGGCCGCCGCCACCGAAAAGGCGGCCCGCCGGCGGGTGGATGCGATCACGCTGCGGCGCCAGGTGAAGGGGGAGCTCGACTGGATCGTGATGAAGGCGCTCGAGAAGGATCGTGCGCGACGTTACGGTTCGCCGGCGGAGCTCGCCGCCGACATCGGCCGCCATCTCGATCACCTGCCCGTTCTGGCCGGTCCGCCCGGCGTCGGATACCGGGCTCGCAAGTTCGTGCGCCGGCATCGCGTCGGCGTCGCCTTCGCCACGCTCGCGGTGATCGGCCTGGCCGGCTTCGGCCTGGCCATGGCGCTGCAATCGCAGCGCATCGCCCGCGAGCGGGACCGCGCCAACCGGGAGGCCGCCACCGCGAACCGGACGCTGAGCTTCCTGGCCGAGCTGTTCGAGGTCTCGGATCCCAGCGAGGCCCGCGGCAGCACGGTCACCGCACGCGAGATCCTCGATCGCGGCGCGGCGAAGATCGACGCCGAGATGAAGGACGAGCCGCTGGTCCGGGCGAAGCTCCTGCTGACCTTGGGAGAGGTCTATCAGAGCCTGGGTCTCGAGGCCTCGGCGCGGCCGCTTCTGGAAACCTCGCTCTCGCTGCGGCGCGGCGCGCTGGGAGCGGCCGACCCCGAGACCCTGGACTCCATGAGCGCCCTGGCCACCCTTCTCCAGGATCAGGGAAAGCTCGGCGAAGCGGAGGCCGGTTTCCGCGCTGTCCTGGCGGGGCGCCGCGCCGGCCTCGGCGTGGACCACATCGACACCCTGGTGGCGGCCAACAACCTCGGTCTCCTCCTGCAGCAGGAGGACAAGCTCAGGGAAGCGGAGACCTACCTGCGCGAGGCGCTCGATGGCGAGCGGCGAACGCTGAGCCCGGACGATCCGGAGATCCTCACGTCTCTGAACAACCTCGGCCTGCTCCTCCAGGATCTCGGCCGGCCGGCGGAGGCCGAGCCGTACGCGCGGGAAGTCCTCGACGCGTGCCGCCGGACGATCGGCGACGATCATCCGCAAACGCTCACGGCGATCAACAACCTGGCGCTGGTGCTCGGCGCTGAGGGGAAGCTGGCGGAAGCCGAGCCGCTCTGGCGCGAGGCGCTGGCGACGCGCCGTCGCGTGCTCGGCAACGATCACCGGCTGACGCTCCTGTCGGTCCTCAACCTCGGGCAGTTCCTGCGCGATTCCGGCAGGCTCCCCGAAGCGGAGACCAGCCTGCGCGAGGCGCTGGACGGGTGCCGGCGCGTTCTCGGCCCCGAGCATCCGCGCACGCTCAGCGCGCTCAACGCGATGGCCAACCTGGAATCGGCGCAGGGGAAGCTGCGGGAGGCGGAAGCGAGCCACCGGAGCTGTCTGGCGACCCGGCGCCGCACGCTCGGCGACGACCACCAGGACACGCTCGATTCCATGGAGGGGCTGGCGTCCGTCCTGCACGACGAGCTCGAGCTCGCCGGGGCGGAGGCGCTGTTCCGGGAGTCCGTCGAGCGTGCGGGCAAGGCGCTGGGGCCGGATCACCCGATCACCCTGGGCGCCGTGGTGGGTCTCGGCGATCTGCGGACCAGCCAGGGCCGGCTCGAGGAGGCGGAGCGGCTGCTCGGCCAGGCCCTGGCCTCCGTCCGCCGCGTCCTGCCGCCCACGCATCGCCTCCGGGGCCGCGCCCTGAGCGCCTATGGCCGGTGCCTGACGGGTCTGGGCCGGTACGACGAAGCGGAGGCCGCGCTCGTCGAGGCGCGCGGGCTCCTGGAGAAGGCGGCGCCGGTCCTCCTGCCCGGGGTGGCGCGCAACCTCGCGGACCTGCACGCGCGCCGCGACCGGCGGGCGAACGCGGGCTCCCGGGGATAGACCGGCGCGGCGGTCGGCCGGTCTACCGGGACGCGCCCGCCTCGACGGCCAGCATGGAGATCGACCCGCCGTCGACTCCCTCGATCGGGAAGGCGATCGCCTCGCCGGCCTGGCGCGCGCCAAGAACGTAGAGCAGCGGCAGGTAGTGATCCGGCGTCGGGATCGACAGGAGCGCGTCGGGGCCCAGCGTCTCGTAGGCGACCAGCGGCGCGACGTCGTCCGCGAGCATCATCTGCCGCGCCTTCTGCTCGAAGCGCACCGCCCAGTCGTACGGCTCGGGCAGGTGCCGGCCCCAGGCGTAGGCGTGCAGGTTGTGCACCAGGTTGCCGCTGCCCAGAATCAGGATCCCTTCACCGCGCAGCGGCGCGAGACGCCGGCCGATCTCGAAGTGGAACGCCGCCGGCCGCGACTCGTCGATGCTGAGCTGCACAACCGGCACGTCCGCCTCCGGATAGACGTGCCGGAGCACCGACCAGGTGCCGTGATCGAGACCCCAGGAGACGTCGAGCGCGACGGACAGCGGCGCGAGCATCCGCTGCACGCGCCGCGCGAGGTCGGGATCGCCCGGCGCCGGGTACTGCACCTCGTACAGCTCGCGTGGAAACCCGCCGAAGTCGTGAATCGTTCTCGGCGCGGTCGCGACCGTGACCCCGGTCGCGGGGACGAACCAGTGAGCCGAGATCGCGAGGATCGCCTTGGGTCGGGGCCACGTCGAACCGAGCCGGCGCCAGCCGCGCGTGTAATCGTTGTCCGCGAGGGCGTTCATCGGGTTGCCGTGCCCGAGGAAGACGGCGGGCAGGGTCTGGGTCATCGAGGTCCCTCCGGTCGATCGCGCGGAGCGGGAGAGCGACCATAGCACACGCCCCGCTATCGGCGGGATAGAATCCCAGCCGTCGCGCGAGGGTGCCATGCCATTGCGGCCCGGCCAGGTTCTCGGGCACTACCACATCCTCCGCCAGCTCGGCGCGGGCGGGATGGGGGAAGTGTACGAGGCCGAGGACGCCAAGCTGGGCCGGCACGTCGCGCTCAAGGTGCTGCCCGAGGAAACCGGCCGCGACCCGCAGATGCGGCAGCGATTCGAGCGCGAGGCGAAGGCGATCGCCGCGCTCAACCACCCGAACATCGTGACCATCTACTCCGTCGAGGAAGCGGAGGGGGTCGACTTCATCACCATGGAGCTGATCGAAGGGGAGACCCTGCGCGAGGCGCTGCCGCGCGGCGGACTGCCGCTCGATCGATTGCTCGCGCTCGCCATCCCGCTGTCGGAGGCGGTCGCCGCGGCGCACCAGCAGGGAATCACCCACCGCGACCTGAAGCCGGAGAACGTCATCCTCGGCCGCGACGGGAGGGTCAAGGTCCTCGACTTCGGCCTGGCGAAGGTCGGCGCCTTTTTCGGCAAGCCGGGCGACGCCTCCCTCCTGCCCACCCGCGCGCTCACCGAGGAAGGTCGGATCGTAGGCACGGTCGCCTACATGTCGCCCGAGCAGGCGGAAGGGAAGCCGGTCGACCCGCGCTCCGACGTCTTCACTCTCGGCATCATCCTCTACGAGATGAGCACCGGGCGGCAGCCGTTCCGTGGCGACACGGCGATGTCGATCCTCTCCTCGATCCTGAAGGAGAACCCGCCGCCGGTGACGCAGATCAACGCGACCCTGCCGCGCGACCTGAGCCGCATCGTCAATCGCTGCCTGACGAAGGATCCGGCGCGCCGGTTCCAGAGCGCCCTCGGGCTGTCGACGGAGCTGACGGAGGTCAAGGAGCTGCTCGACTCGGGCGAGCTGGCCGCGGTCGGGGCCGGCGCGCCGCGCTCGGGCGTGGTCACCGCGCCTTCGATCTCGGCGCCCTCTTCGATGCCGGCCCCCCCGCGCGGCGGTGCGATGAAATATGTCGTGGCGGCCGCGGCAATCGTCGTGCTCGCGTTGGCGGGAGTCGCGGCGCTGCGCGCATGGCGAGGCGGTGCCGCGGTCGTCGCGCCCGCCGCCGGCTCCGCCCCCGCGGGCGGCGCGCCGGGCGCCGCGTCGGCGATCGCCGACCCGCGATCATCCGACGGGCGGCAGCGCATCGTCGTCCTGCCTTTCGAGAACCTCGGAGCGGCCGACGACGCCTATTTCGCCGACGGCGTGACGGAGGAGATCACCAGCCGGCTGGCGTCGGTGAGCGGGCTGGGGGTCATCTCGCGCAACAGCGCGATGCAGTACGCCAGGACCGGCAAGACGACGAAGCAGATCGGCGCCGAGCTGGGGGTCGACTACGTGCTCGCCGGGACGGTGCGATGGGATCGCGGCGCCGGACGCGCCAGCCGCGTGCGGGTGACGCCGCAGCTCGTGCGCGTCGCGGACGACACCCAGCTCTGGGGCGACCGTTACGACCGCGAGATGAAAGACATCTTCGCGGTGCAGTCGGAGATCGCCGGACAGGTCGTCGGGAAGCTCGGCCTGGCGGTGCAGCAACCCGGCGGGACGGCGGGGGGGGCGCAGCCGACGCAGAACCTGGACGCCTATCAGGTTTTCCTGCGTGCCCGGGCGATGCTCTCGGCGGCTTTCGTGTCCCGCGACGCCGAGATGCAGGGGACCGGCCTGCTCGAGCAGGCGGTGCGGCTCGATCCGCGGTTCGCCCAGGGATGGGCGGCGCTCTCCTACGCGCACTCGCACGTCTACCACGACCGGTACGACTACACCGAGGAACGCCTGGCGAAGGCGCGGGAGGCCGCCGACAAGGCGCTCGCGCTGCAACCCGCCCTGGCGGAGGGTCACCTCGCGCTCGGGTATTACTACTACTGGGGGCGGGGGGATTACGCGCAGGCGCAGGAGGAGTTCCGCCTCGCCGCGGGCGGCCGGGGGGACGATGCCGAGGCGCTGGAGGCGATGGCCTACGTGATGCGCCGCCAGGGCCGCTGGGACGATGCGATCGCGGCGATGGAGAAGGCGTACGCCCTCAATCCGAGGAAGCTCGAGCTGGTGGACGGCATGAGGGAGACGTATGAATTCCAGCGCCGCGTCCCCGAGGCGCTGCGGTTTGCCGATCTGGCACTGTCGCTGGCGCCCCATGCCCCCGGCGTGCTGGTCGGCGTCGCGTTCTCGAGAGTCAACATCGAGGGGAACACCCGCGCGGCGCGCGAGATCGTGAAGAACATCGACCCGCGGGAATTTCCCGAATTGCCGGGCATCGAGAGCTACCTGGACGAGCTCGACGGCCGCTACGAGGACGCGATCGCAGAGATGGAGAAGTTCCCTCACGAAGTGCTCGAGACGCAGAACCTCTATCGCCCGAAGATGCTGCTGACGGGCTACATCTATCTGGTCATGAACGATCGGGCCCGGGCGCAGGCTTCGTGCGAGGCGGGACGCCAGGTGCTGGAGAAGGCGATTGCCGCCAGTCCGAGGGACGCGCGGATGCGTTCGGGTCTCGCGCTGGCGCTCGCCTGCCTGGGCCGGAAGGACGAGGCTGTGCGGGAGGCGAAGCTGGCGGCCGACATGGTGCCCGTTTCGGCTGACGCGATCGACGGCCCGTTCTTCCAGGAGTCCCTGGCGCGCGTCTACGTGGCGGTGGGGGAGCTCGACGCGGCCTGCGACGTCCTGGAGAAGCTCCTGACGTATCCCTCCGGGACGTACGTCAACGGGCTGAAGATCGATCCCGAGCTGGCTTCGCTCCGGAAGTTCCCCCGCTTCCAGAGGCTGGTGGCGAAGTACACCTGATCAGTCGTCGGAGGCATTGCAGGGTACGCGGCCGATCCCGGGTCAGCGGCGGTAGCGTCCGTCGCCGCCCCAGATGGCGCTCGACCCGCCGATCGTGCCGTTGGTCGAGCTCATCGAGCAGCGGCCGCCGCCCCAGATGGCGCCCGAGCCGGTGACCGACGGGTTGTCGACCGTCGAGCGCACGCCGCTGCGGCCGCCCCAGATGGCGCCGCTGCCGGAGGTGATCGACGCGGGCACCGGGGTGAGCGTCAGGCCGTAGGCGCGCCCCTTGCCGCCGCCCCAGATGGAGGTCTGCGACCAGGAAGTGCCCCACAGCGCCGCGGTGTCCTGGATGTAGATGTAGCCGTCGTCGGCCGCCATCGCCGACGGCGACGCCGCGCTCTGGGCGGTTCCGGTCGCGGTGACGGCGCCGTAGACGTCGAGGGTCCCGGCGCCGGTCTCGAACACGAGGCGCTCGTCCTTGACCGCCGACTTCATCAGCCGCGCCTTGACGGTGGCGGGGGTGAGCGACGGCTCCTTCTGCAGCATCAGCGCGGCGGCGCCGGACACCATCGGAGCGGCCATCGACGTGCCCGACAGGCTGTAGTAGGCGCCGTCGTCGTTGTAGTGCGCCGGGTCGTTCTTGTAGTCGCCGATCCGCAGCGTCAGCTCGTGATGCTCGGTGTCGAGCCATGACGAGACCGCGCGCGTCGAGACGATCCAGGTGCCGGGCGCCACCAGGTCCGGCTTCACCACGAAATCGATCAGGCTCGGACCCTTGCTCGAGTATGGGGCCAGCGCGTCGTCGGAGAGCGGCACGGTGCCCTGGTCGTCGGTCGCGCCGACGGTGATCGCGACCGGGGAGTTGCCGGGACTGGTGATCGTCCCGAACCCGCTGCCGACCGTGCCGTCGTTGCCGGCGGCGACCACCACCACGATCCCCTTGCGCACCGCCGTCGCCACCGCGCGGCAGAGCGGGTCGGTGCGGTACGACTCGTAGACCGGGTGGCCGAGCGACAGGTTGAGGACGCGGATGTTGTAGAGCAGCGCGTTGCGCACCGCCCAGTCGATGCCGCTGATGACGTCGGAGGTGTAGCCCGACCCGTCCGGCGACAGGGCGCGGATCGAGATCAGCTGCGCGTCGGGCGCGATCCCCTTGAAGTGGCGGAACGACAGGTAGTCGCTCGACGCCGAGCCGTTGCCGTTCAGAATCCCGGCGACGTGCGTGCCGTGACCGAAGTAGTCGGCCATCCCCAGCTCGTGGCCGACGATCTCGACCTCGAAGACCTGGTGGCCGAGAAGCGGCCGCTTGAGATCCTGGTGGAGCTGCACGCCGGTGTCGACCATGGCGATGCCGACGCCCTTCCCCGTCAGCCCGCTTCCCCACCAGCCGGAGTAGGCCGCCGCCTGATCGGCGCGGGTCGCCTTGTAGGCGATGTCCATGTGCGACTTGACCTGCGTGTCCAGCGAGATCCGCTCGACGTTCGTGGCGGCGGCCAGCTGCAGGAGCGAGCCGGCCGGCACGGTCGCCGAGTACCCGGAGACGCTCGTGAAGCTGGTCTTCAGAAGACCGCCGACGAGACTCAGGAGACCGAGATCGCCGCTGCCCGGCGCGTTGTAGGTCTGGACGATCACCGCCACGGGCTGGTCGGCCGGTCCGCCCACGAGCGCCTGCAGGTCGCCGGACAGCTTGCCGACCAGACCGCCGACCAGGCCGTCCTGTCCAAGCAGAGGATCGGTCAGCGACTGGACGGGCTGCAGCACCTGCTGCGTCGTCGAGACCAGCGCATCGAGAAGCGCGGCGCTGGCCGGCTGGCTGAAGAGAATCGTCAGAACCGCGGAAAGGACGGCGGCCACGGATGGCTTCGGGCGGAGGCGACGATGATTGACCATAGGCCTGACACGAACTGCAAGAACGCCGCCGATCACGAACCTGTCGGTCGGCGGTTCGAATCCCTTGTGGCGCGCGGGCTTGCGGTGGAGAGGTCGGGATGCCTCGAAACGGGCGTTCCGGGTGCCGCGTGTGGACCTGTTGCACACGCCACCCGGGGTCGTCAGGAAGGCGTCGACGCTAAGCCCCTATCCTCAGTCGTTTGGCTGGGTCCGCCCAGGAGATGGACCGTTCGTGTCCAGGGCGTGGTCAGCCGCGGCGCGGAGAAATTGACGCGCCGCAGACTTCACACATCGGACACCCGGCGTTCACGCGGACGTCGCCGTCATGCGGCCTGATCGGCCCGCGCACGGAGCGGGCCCGTGGGAGTCCGCTCGCGCCGCCGCAAGGAGACCCGAGAATGAGCCGACCGCCGGTCCGTCACGCACTGACACGCATCCTCCCTGGTCTCGGCGCGGCGCTGGTCGCGGCCGTCGCGATGGCCGCATCGATCCCGGAGGCGCACGCGTTCGCCTACGCCAGCGGCGACGTCCTGTACGTGGCCTACCAGGCGCCCAACGGGCCGAACTACATCGTCAACCTGGGGCCGCAATCCCAGTTCGTCGCCGCCACGACGACGCTGACGTTCCCGAACGTCCTCGCCTCCGACCTGAACGGCGTGATCGGCGCCTCCGCCACCGATATCTTCGTCGGCCTGTTCGGAGTCCTGAACCCGTCGACGCGCGACGGGATCCTCTCGGCGAACGGTCCGGTTTCGGACGGCGCCCTCACGGGCGCCAACATCCTGGGGGCCGTCAACCAGACCGACTCGTTCGGCGGCGGCGTGGTGCAGTTCTCTTCTCCCGTGCCGTCCGCGAACCCGGCCGCCGCCTCGTTCGCCGACGGCAGCGCCAACGGCTCGTATCAGTCGACGCTCGACGCTGTGACCTCTGGCTCGCTCGGCAACAACCTCGACTGGACGGTCGAGACGCAGCTTTCGGACGACGCCGGCGCCCGCAACGCCGGGCCGGTCCTGATCCCGTTCTACAAGGCGATCCGCAATCCGTTCACCGGGAGCGCCATCCACGCCGTGATCGGATTCTTCAGCATGAGTCCGGACGGCACGATCACGTACCTGCCCGACACCGACGGCGACTTCACCCCGGACGTCCAGGATTGCAATCCCACGGACGCGACCACCTGGGCGTTGCCCGGCCAGGTGCCCTCGATGACCTTCGCGTCCGGCGGAGTGAATTTCAGCTGGACGGTGCCCGCCGATCTCGGCGGTACGGCCGTTCTCTACGATGTCTTCCGGACGCAGATCAACTCGTCGGGGGCCGCCCCGTCCTACGCCTGCCTGCAACCCGACCTGGCGGGCCCGGCCTCGAGCGACGCGACCACCCCGGCGGTCGGGCGCGTTTTCCTCTATCTCGTCGCCGCCGGCAACTCGTGCGGTGAGGGCGTGGCGGGAACGCGGTCGAACGGACAGCCGGTCGCCGTGCCCGCCTGCCCCTGATCGGGGCTCCTAGATCGAGGCTTCGTGCCGGGCGGTCGCGCCCGAATCGATCTCGACCGGGCCGTTCTCGGCCGAGACGCGGATGACAGGATGGGCGGGGCCGAAGTGGAGGCGGCGCGTCCCGTCGGGCGCGACGTCGGCCGCCCCGCCGCAGCCGGCCGCGCACTCGAGCGGCGAATGCTCCGACAGCGCGACGCTGACACCCGAGCCGTAGCCGCTCGGGATCTTCAGGCTCAGGGGTCCGTTCTCGGCGTGGGCGTCGATCCCCTCGCCGTCCCACCGGCCGCCGTCGAGCTCGATCTCGAGCGGGCCGTTGGTGACCTCCAGCCTCTGGCGGCCGCCCCCGGAATGGACGCTCACGGGCCCGTTCTGCGCTTCGACGTCGATCTCGCCGCGGCAGCGATCGAGCGCGATCGGGCCGTTGTCGACGCGCGCCTTGATGCGGCCGCTGATGTCGCGCAGATCGATCGGCGCGTTCGCGGAGCTCAGGTCGAGCACGGCGTCCTTCGGCACGCGGACGATGACGTAGACCATCCAGTCGGCGTCCTCCGGCCCGTTCACGGACAAACGTCCGCTGTCGAACCCCACGTCGATCTGGTGCAGCACTTCGGAGGCGCGCGCGTCGCTCCGGCCCCCGGCGGCCAGGCAGGCGGTCACCGCGTAGTCCTTGCCGTCCCACCCGGTCAGCGCCATCCCGCCCGAGACGCTCAGGTGCATCTCGAGGACCGGCGTGGCCGACCGGGGAAGGGTGAACTGGCGCTGGTCGCGGGCCATCGGCAAGGGGTGGCCGTGGTCGCCGAACGTCGGGACGATCTGGTCGCAGCTCGCGATCGCCTGGTCGTCGTGCGTGCTGATGTTGACGCTGTGGCTCGTCGCCCAGGCCGCGCTGGCCAGGACGAGCGCGCCGGCGAGCGCCACGACGGCGGCGCGCGCCACCGCGCCGGCCGGCGCCGCGGCTTCGTGCCCTGCGATCTGGTTCCGGGGGTTTGACATGGCACCTCCTCTGTTCCTCACCCGCCTGGGTTCGAACAGGATACGCGCCGGACGCGGTCCGGGTTCCCGGTCGCCCGCCGTCCCGGGTGTTGGGCGGCTCAGGGGACGAGCAGGGTGAGGGACGATTCGATCGAGGCGAGGTTCGACGAGGTCTGCACCAGCATCCCGGCCGGGTCGACGAGGTAGAGCACGCCGGTGCCGCGCTCGCGATAGAGACGTCCGACCGGGTCCTCCCAGAGCTGATGGCCCGAGAACGACGTCGGCCAGGTCTGATCGTGCGCCGACCGGAAGGCGTCCATCGCGGATCGGTCGGTGTCGTAGGAGATCCCGACGATCTCCAGCCCGGAGCCGTGGTAGCTGTCGTACAGACGCCGCAGATCGCCGGCCTGAGAGGTGCACGTACGGCAGAACGAGGCCCAGAAGTAGATCAGGACCGGGTGACCTCTCAACGAGGAGAGTCGCACCTCGCGGCCGTCCGTGGCGGTGAAAGAAAAGTCGGGCGCGGCCCTGCCGACCGCGGGCGACGGCGGCCGCGCGACGCCCGGACCACGCGACTCCAGCGCGACCTGGCGACCCTCGGGATCGAGGGCGACGACCGCGTACGACGTCGCCCCGAGCGTGAACGGCACCGAGAACGATCCGAACTCCGGCCCCATCGGATCGACCAGGAAATGCCCGTCGTCATCGAGGTCGACGAACAGGCCGTCCGACAGGCTGCGCGTGTAGATCCCGTCCCCGTCGCCGTCGAACAGGAAGAGGCGATGCGGTTTCCCCTCCAGCGCGACAGTGCCGGTCATGGCGAAGACCGATTGTTGGCGATACCGCGGCGGAGCTCCCGGGTCGTCGCCCGTCGTGGGCTCCAGGACGACCCGGAGGGTCCGGTCGACAGCCACGGGTCGGTCTCCGCCGGCCGCGCCCGCGCCCGCCGTCCAGGTCAGGTGAACCAGGAATGAGCGGGCCCCTTCGATGCCGGGATAGGGGACGAGCGACACGGGCGGCAGATCGTCCAGGCGCCCGTCGAAATTCGTGTCGCACCACGCGCGGGCCGGGGCTCCGTCGACATACTCGGCGACAAACGACACGAAATGCTCGTTCTTGAGCGGATCGATATCCCCGGGCAGGCGGCGGACGATCCGGCCCAGCCAGACGTGGCCAGTCATCGCGGGGAGGCGCGGCCCTCCCTCCGGGGGCGGCGGAACGAGAGTCGACCGCGCGAACTCGACGTTCGCCACGGACCGCGTCAGCGTGACCTCGATACGTGCCGGCTGCGGCGGGACCGGCCTCGACGCGGTGTCGCGCGTGGCGGGCGTCGCGGCGCCGATCGCCGAAGCCAGGCAGACCGCCGCGATGAATCCCGCCGCCGCGGCGAGGCTCATCGTCGTCAGACAGATCGCCGTTGGAAGATGGCGCATTCTGATCCTCAGGGAAGAGAAGGGGCCCGATCCTCCGGGCCCCTTCGAGTCCTGTCTTGCGTCGCGGGCGAGTCTACCGGGCGCAGATCCACCCGCTTGAATTGAACTGGCAATGACAGACGCCTCCCGGACCGCAAGGGCCGCCGTCGAACACGCACTGGTACGCGTAGATCGAGCAGGGGACCATCGGCTCGGGAGCCTCGGTGGTGAACGGCGCCGCGGCGAGGTAAGGATCGCTCGCCAGCGCGTCCGACGCCGGCGCGGCGTTGATGAGAGCAGCCTGTCCCGTCACCGGGGGCTGCGCGGAACCGGCGGGAGCCGCCACGGCCAGTGCCAGGCCGGCGACCAGGATCAGAGCGACCATCGAGAGCCATCGCGATGTCATCGTGCCCCTCCTCTCAGAGATGCGTGGACGAACCGAACAACGCGGAAGACCGGTGCCGACCGGTCGGATGCGCTCTTAGTGTCGCGGGACCGGACAAGGTTGCGATCGATTGATCGACTCCGCGAGGCCAAACCACCCATCGTCTGGTCGATGTAGTGTCACAAACGCGGCGAGGGTTGCGAACAATCCCATGAGGCCACGGCGGCGTGTAGTAGATTGTCGTCACTGAACCGCAAGGTCATGGCCACAAGATGAAACCCGGTTCCCCGAGCCTCGACGAGATCGCCGCGTTCCTGCGCGGCGATCCGAGCGCCGTCGGCGAGGTGCGCGCGGCGATCCGGATCGTGGTGCGCAGCTTCCAGTTCCCCGGCCGCGACGTCGAGCAGGAGCTGGTGCAGGACGTCGTCGGTCGTCTCGTCCAGAACCTGAGCGCCGGTCGGTTCCGCGGCGAGGCGTCGCTGCGGACCTATGCGCAGCAGGTCGCGAAATACGCCTGCCTCGGACACATCCGCAGGCAGCGCGCGGAGATTCGCCTCGACTTCGAGACGGTCGCCTCCGAGGCGCGCTGGTCGGGACCTGAGGAAACGCTCCTGCTGGACGAGGAGCACCTGAGGAATCTGGAGACCTTCGCGGCGCTGCCGGACGAGTCGCGTTGCCTCCTGAAGATGATCTTCGTGGAAGGGATCACCTATCTCCAGGCGGCGCGCCGCCTCGGTGTCTCGGAGAGCACGATCAAGTCGCGGGTCCACAGGATCCGGATCGAGTGCCGTGAGCGCGCGGCGCGCCGCGTGCCGCCGCTGCGCCGCCCGCCGGAGCGTGCCGAGCGATGAGCGCCGATCCGAGGCATCCGGACATCCCGGGGTTCGTCGCCGGGTTGAGCGCGCCGGAGGACGCGGCGGCGATCGCCGCCCACCTCGGCGGGTGCATGGAGTGCCGGTCGGAGGCCGCCGCGCTCCGCTCGATGCGCCGGAGCCTGCGCGGGGAATGGGCGGCGCATGTCTGCATCGAGGATCTGGTCGCGCACGATGAAGGGGACCCGGATCGCGATCCCGAATCGCGTGACGTCATCGAGGATCACCTCGCCCGCTGTCATGACTGCCGGGCCGATCTCGAGGCGCTCGCCGGCGCGCGCAGGACGCGGGATGCTGTGGCCGTGGGTCTGAAGCCGGTCACGCGCGCCGCTCCGCCGGCCGCGGGGGCGCGACGGCGGTCCTGGGCGTGGACGGCCGCCGCGGCGGCACTGATGCTTCTCGGCGGGACCATTCTCGTGACCACGCCGTGGCGCGGCCCGGAGGGCCGACCCATTCCAGGACCCCGGAGAAGCATCACGTTCATGCCGCCGAAGAGAAGCGGGCTCCTCGACCGGCGCCTGGTCGCGGGTGATCGGGTGTCCCTCCGGGTCGTCCTTCCATTCGGAACACCCGGCGGGCCGTATCGGGCCCGCCTCGAGCGCGAGGACGGAACGATCGTGGATCGGCCGGAGACGACATCGATCGACGCGGAGACCCTGTCGATCGATCTCGATGCTCCGGCGGAGCCGGGGACGTATCGGCTGGTCCTGGCGCTCGAGGGACGCCCGGAGGGTGAGAACCCTGTCTATCCGTTCCAGGTGCTCGCTTCGCCATCGGCGCCGGGAGGCGGCTGAGCATGAGTCGGAGATCGGCCTCCGGGTCGTGGCGCGATCCCGTAGCCCGGCGGGGGTTTCTGCTGGCCGGCGTGGCGCTGGCGATGCTCGGCGCCCACGCAACGATGACGGCGCCGCCTCCGTCCTTGCCGCGCGCCACGGGCGGTGCGTCGGACGATTACCTGATCGACAAGGCGCGCGAGCAGGTTGCGACGGCGGACGCGTCATTCGGCCCCGCGTCGCCCGAGGTGGCCGGTGCGCTCGCCGACCTGGCCCATATCCTCTGGGGACGCGAGGAATACGCCGCCGCGCTGCCGCTTGCCGAGCGCGCGCTCTCCATACGCCTCGCGATCGCGAGGGAATCGGACCAGGCCGGCGTGAGTGAATACCAGGTCGGCGATCTGCGCCGCGCGACGGGTGATTTCGCGGGCGCCATCCTTGCGTACCGGGGCGCCATCGCGGTCTGGGAGCGGACGCGCGGGAGGGACGATCCCGCCGTCGCCGACGCGCTGCACTACCTGGGGGTGATCCATGCGCTCATCGGCGACGCCGACGCGGCGCGCGACAGTTTCGCGCGCGCCCTCGGGATTCGCGAGGCGAAGCTCGGACCCATGCACGAGCGCGTGGCGATCACGCTCATCGCCATGGCGGATCTTCGATTGCATGCCGGCGATCCCTCCGCGGCCGACCTGTTCGCGCGCGCGCAGGCGATCGGCGAGCGCGTGCTCGGGACCGATGATCCGCTGGTCGCCAGAGGCTTGAGCGGGCGCGCCGCCGCGCTGGCTGCGGCGGGCCGTCTGCAGGAAGCCAGACCTCTGCTCGATCGCGCGCTCGCCATCCGGATCAAGGCCTTCGGCCCGCGGCACCACCTCGTCGGACAGAGCCGGGCCGATCGCGCCGGACTGATGGCGCTGGCGGGCGACGGGCCGGGCGCGGAGCGGGAGTACGACGCCGCGCTCGACATCGAAAAGCGCGCCCTGGGGGCGGACCATCCGTTCGTGGGTTCGACGCTCGCGGCGCTCGCGCGGGTGCAGTGGGCGGCGGGCGAGAGCGATCGGGCGCTCGCGACCGCGCTCGAAGCCGAGGTCATCGCGCGCGACGTCTTCCGGCGATCGTCGCGCGATCTCGACGATGAGGCCGCCCTGCGATTCGAGACCGTGCGGGACTCGGGGCTCGATGTCGCCCTCACGGCCCTGGCGCGGATCGTCACGCAGCGCGATGCGCGTCGCTCCGATCCCGACCGGCGCGCGCGGGATGTCGTCGATGCTCTCATCCGCTCCCGGGCGCTGGTGCTCGACGCGCTGACGCGGCCGTCGTGCGCGTCGGATGCCCCCGGGGAATGGGACGCGCCCGGCGCCCGATCCGCCGGATGCGCCCGATCCGCCGGAGGTCCCGGCCTCGAGGACGTGAGACGTTCGCTACCCGCCGGAAGCGCGCTCGCCGCGTTCGCCCGCTACGATCGGACCGGCGGCCTCGGAGACGGGCCGGCCGCCTCCTATCTGGCCGTGGTCGTCCGGCCGGAGGTCGAGCGCCCGACGACCATCCCGCTCGGCCCCGCCTCCCGGGTCGACGCGCTCGTGGCCGCCTGGCGCGCCGAGGCGGGGACCGATCCGCGGGCCCGCCCGGACGCCGACGGCCAGGGTCGGGAACGGGCGGCGGGTGAAGGTCTGCGCGCGGCGATCTGGGATCCGCTGGCCGACTCCCTTGCGGGAGCGACGAGGGTCTTCCTGGTGCCCGACGGTGCGATCGATGGCGTGAGCGTTGCGGCTCTCCCGGCACGGGACGGTCGCTACCTGATCGAAACCGGGCCGCTGCTCCACTACCTCACCGCGGAAAGGGACATCGTCCGCAAGAGCCGATCGGAGGAGACGGGAGATGGAACGCTGATCGTCGGCGGCCCCGATTTCGGAGCGGCGCCTGGGCCGCGGGCCGCCGCCGCGGGCGGCGCCGAGACGCGGGCGGCGCGGCCCGGCGCGCGTCCACAATGTCCCGAGTTCGCCGGTCTCATGTTCGAGCCGCTGCCCGGCTCCGTCGCGGAAGCCGACGAGATCGCGACGGGGGCAATCCGGGAGGAACGCGTGCTCCGTCTGAGCGGGGCCGCGGCGTCGCGCGAGGCGTTCGTCGAGCGCGCACCCGGATACAGGGTCCTGCACCTGGCCACGCACGCCTACGTGCTGCCCGAGCATTGCTGCTCCCATCGGCCGCTGCTCCGGTCCGGTCTCGCCTTCGCGGGCGCCAATCGGCGCGCGGAGGCCGGGGGCGTGCCGGGCGCGGACGACGGGATCCTGACCGCGGAGGAGATCGCGTCGCTCGACCTCTCGGGTGTGGAATGGGTCGTGCTTTCGGCCTGCGAGACCGGACTGGGCGAGGTGCGCGCCGGCGAGGGCGTGGTGGGCCTGCGGCGCGCGTTCGAGCGCGCCGGTGCCGGCACGGTCATCATGAGTCTCTGGGACGTGGACGACGGCGCGGCCCGCGCCTTCATGCGCGCCCTCTACGCCGCCCGGCGATCCGGGCTGGCGACGAGCGAGGCGATGAGGCGGGCCGGTCTCGCGATTCTCGCGCGCCAGCGCTCCCTCGGACGATCGACGCATCCCTACCTGTGGGGAGGATTCACGGCGGTCGGGGACTGGCGCTGACGATCCGGTCGTGGTCTCAGCCCCGCCCCAGCGCCTTGAGCAGCAGGGCGCGCGCCTGCGCCAGGGCGGCCGCCGCGACCACGTCCTGCTGCGCCGCGGCGGTGTAGGCGACCTGGGCGTCGCCCAGCTCGATGATCCCGCCCGAGCCGGTGACATAACGTCCCTCGGCGAGGCGGAGCTGCTCGTGCGCGTTGTCACGCGCCTCGGCGCTGGCGACGAGGGCGGCGCGCGCCGCGCGCACCGCGAGGCGCGCCTGCTCCACGTCGAGACGGATCTGCTGGCGCTCGAGGTCGACCTGAGCGCGATTGACGACGAGGTTCGCCTCCGCCTCGCGCACCTGCGCCTTGCGCTGCCCTCCCGAATAGATCGGTACCGACAGGAGCAGCGCGGCGTTCCAGTTCCAGGTGAGATCGTTGGTGCGCACGCCGGCGTCGGTGACGCCGGTGTCGAAGTCGAGACTCGGACCGTACGCGCCTTTGAGGGCGCTCACGGTCAGCTCTTCCGCGCGCACCTGGTCGGCCAGCGCGGTCATCTCGGGGCGCGCGCCGATCGCCTCTGCGAGCAGGGCATCGGGAGTCCCGTCCTCTCCCTCGAGCGCGGGCAGGGGATCGTCCGCCACGTCGAACTCGAGCGCGCCTTCCACCCCCATCGCCTGATTGAGCTGGGCCTTCGCCGTCTCGTAGCCGTTCTCGGCGGTGATCACCTGCACCTGGGCGTTGGCGACGCTGGTCTTCACCTGCGCCAGTGCGATCGGCGCCTGCGTCCCGACCTCGACGAACCCCTGCGTCTGCTCCAGGTGCTTCTGCTGGTTGGCGAGCGTGTCGTGCGCGACCGCGACCAGGCCCTTCGCTCCCTGCGCCTGGACGAACGCGCTGCGCACGGTGAACATCACCAGTTGGAGCGTGGTGCGCTCGCTCTCGTGCTGCGAGGCGGCGCCCGCCTGCGACGCGCGCCACCGGTGTCGCGCCTGTCCGAAGTCGTACACCGGCACGCTGGCCTGGACGCCGAGATTGTAGTAATCGAACGACTCCCACGACTCGCGGCCGGCGCTGGCGGAGATCTGGCTCGGCAGCGATCCCGGCCGGCTGGTGAAGTTGGCGGTGGAGCGCTGGTAGTTCGCGTTCCCGGAGACCTGGGGCAGCACGCCCGCGAGCGACTCGTCGGCGCGCGCCTCGGCCGCCTGGGTGGCGGCGGAGGCCTGCACGAGCTGCGGCTGGTGCGCGCGCGCGGTCGCCAGCGCGCCGTCCAGGGTCAGCACCACCGGGGACGCGGGGGCCGCGGACGCCGCGGCGGACGCGGACGCAGCGGGGGGCGCGGTCTCCGCCGGCGCCGCCAGGGCGAGCGCGAGGATCGCCGCGATCATTCGAACCTCAGCGCCTCGATCGGATCGAGACGGGACGCCTTGCGCGCCGGGTAGAGCCCGAAGACCACGCCGACCAGCGCCGAGAACCCGACCGCGATGACGACGATGCGCGGCTGGATCAGCATCGGCCAGCCGAACTGGGCGGCGATCCGCCCGGCGGCGCCGAGACCGATGGCGATCCCCAGGACGCCGCCCGCCACCGCCAGGGTCAGCGCCTCGACCAGGAACTGCGCCAGGACGTTGCCGGGATGCGCGCCGACCGCCATCCGCAGCCCAATCTCGCGCGTCCTCTCGGTCACCGACACCAGCATGATGTTCATGATCCCGATGCCGCCGACCAGGAGCGACACCGCCGCGATGCTCGCCATGAGCGTGGTCAGCGTGCGCGTGCCCTCCTCCTGGGCGCTCGCCAGCTCGGTCAGGTTGCGGATCGAGAAGTCGTCGTCGCTTCCCGGGCCGATGTGGTGCCGGTCCCGCAGGAGCGCCGTGATCTGCTGCTCGGCGCGCGCCGTCGAGTCCGCGGACGACGCGCCGACGTAGATCGTCCCGCCGATGAACTGCTGCAGGCCGCCCTGGATCTTGGTCTGGAACGCCTTGAGCGGGACGATCGCCGCGTCGTCGTAATCCTGGCCGGTCGGGGACTGGCCCTTCTTCGAGAGGATCCCGCGCACCTCGAACGGGATGTTCTTGATGCGGACCGTCTGCCCGACGGGATCGGAGTTCGGACCGAACAGCTTGTCGACGACCGTCTGTCCGAGGAAGACGACCTTGGCGCCGCTCTCGACGTCCGATTCGGTCATCGGCGATCCGGACGCCACCGGCCAGTTGCGGATGTCGAAATACTCCGTGGTGGTGCCGAACACGCCGGTGTTCCAGTTCTGATCCTCGGACATGATCTGCGCGTTGGAGCGCAGCTGCGCGGCGGCGTAGCGCACCGACGGGACCTCGGCGCGGATCGCCTTGAGATCGTCCCAGGTCAGGGTGGGCATGCTGCCGAAGCCGCCGCGCTGTCCTCCCGCCGCTGTGCTGCCCGGCAGGATGACCAGCAGGTTGGAGCCCATCGATGCGAACGAGGCCTCGACGCGCGAGCGCGCGCCGTCGCCGATGGCGACCATGGCGATGACCGCCGACACGCCGATGATGATCCCGAGGGTGGTCAGGAACGAGCGCAGCTTGTTGCGCAACAGCGCCCGGGTCGCGACACGCAGCGTCTGCAGGAGGTTCATGTGGACGTCCCGGCGCCGGCCGGGCCGGACCCGGCGCGCTCCTCGAGGTCCGCGTCCGATGACTCGGCCTGCGGCAGCGCCGCGATCGGCTCCTGGCGCCGATCCGATCTCACCACGCCGTCCTTCATCACGATGACCCGGGCGGCGAAGCCTGCGATGTCGGGCTCGTGCGTGACCAGGACGACGGTGATGCCGGCACGCCGCAGATCCTGGAAGATGGCCATCACCTCGATGCTGGTCGCCGAATCGAGGTTGCCGGTCGGCTCGTCCGCCAGGATGACACGTGGATGCGTGACCAGCGCGCGGGCGATCGCGACCCGTTGCTGTTGCCCGCCCGACATCTGGTTCGGGTGGTGATCCAGGCGGTTTCCGAGGCCGACCCGCTGCAGCGCTGCGCGGGCGCGCTCGTGCCGCTCGCGCGTGTGCGCACCCGCGTAGAGAAGCGGCAGCTCGACGTTCTCGAGCGCCGAGGTCCGCGACAGCAGGTTGAAATTCTGGAACACGAAGCCAAGCGTGCGATTGCGTCTGCGGGCGAGGGCATACCGATCGAGACGCGACACGTCCTCGCCGGCCAGCAGGTAGCGGCCGCTGGTCGGCCGGTCGAGGCAGCCGATGATGTTCATCAAGGTCGACTTCCCCGAGCCCGAGGCGCCCATGATGGCCACGAAATCGCCCTCGTCGACGGAGAGCGTGACGCCGCGCAGCGCGCGCACGTCGACGTCGCCCATGCGGTAGGTCTTGACGACGTCGACGAGCGACAGGAGCGCCGCGCCGGGGTCGGTCCCGGTGGTGCCCGTCGCCGTCCCGGCGGCGCCCGTGGGGCTCCCGGAGGCGTTCATCACGGCCTCAGAAGAGCCGCCGGGGGAAGTTGCCGGCCGCCTGTCCCGGGGCGGCCTTGGCGGCGGCTCCCCCCGCAAGGTCGGTGATCAACGCGTCGCCTTCCTGAAGATCGCCCTCGACGATCTCGGTCGTCGAGCCGTCCGTCACGCCCGTCTTGATCGGAACGCGCATGGGCGCGCCGTCACGCAGCACCCAGACGGTCTTGTGGGTCGGATCGCCATGCGAGCCGCCGCGCCCGCCGCGGGTCGGTCCGCCCTCGGCCCCCGGCCCGCCGTTCCCGGACACGCCGCCGCGGTCGCCGGCACCCGCGCCGGCACCCGCGCCGCCGCCCGCGCTCCAGCGCGCGTGACGCGCCGCCGCCTCGCCGGACGGTGCGCCGGCGTTGAGCGTCGCGAGCAGCTCGGGCGGGGGCATGAAGCGCATCGCGGCGTTCGGAACGCGCAGGACGTTTTCCTTGTCGGCGTAGATGAAGGTGCAGTTGGCCGTCATACCCGGCTTGAGCTTCAGCTCGGCGTTCTCCACGTCGATCACCGCGTCGTAGGTGACGACGTTCTGCACCGTCTGCGGCGAGTTGCGGATCTGGCGCACCCGGCCGCTGAACGACTCGTTGGGGTAGGCGTCGACCGTGAAGGTGGCCTTCATATCGGCCTGCAGCTTGCCGATATCGGCCTCGGCCACGCTGGTGTCGACCTGCATCTTGCGCAGGTCCTCGGCGATGAGGAACAGCGTCGGCGCCGCCAACGACGCGGCCACCGTCTGGCCGACGTCGACGTTGCGCGCGATCACTGTGCCGTCGGTCGGGGATCTGATGTCGGTATAGGCGAGGTTGACCTCCGCCTGGTGCAGCTGCGCCTTCGCCTGCGAGACCGTGCCGGCGGCGGCATCGACCGCCGCAGCGTCGGCGTCGGCGGTGGCGCGCGCCGTGTCGGAGTCGGCCTGGGCGATCAGCTTGCGGGCCAGGAGCGCCGCGGCCCGATCAGCCTGCCGCTCGGCATCGACCGCCTGCGCCTTGGCCTTCGAGTAGTTGCCATCCGCGGCCGCCAGGTTGGCGCGCGCCTGCTCCACGGCGGCGTCGAACAACCTTGAATCGATCTTGGCCACCAGCTCGCCTTTCTTGACCGTGGAGTTGAAATCGGCGTGCAGGGCGGCGATGGTGCCGGAAACCTGGCTGCCGACCTGGACGGTGACGATCGCCGACAGCGTTCCGGTCGCGGTCACCTTGGCGATCACGCGCCCTCGATCCACCTTCACGGTCTCGAATGCGAACGGATCCCGTTCCCGGCTGCGGGTCACGCCGATCCATCCCGCCGCCGCGGCCGCCGCGATCAGGATGGCGGATCCGCTCCAGAGGAGCCTGCGCCTGGTCATCGACCGTCTCCCTTCCTCTCATAAGGACGACGAGCGGGGGCCCACGGGGTCATCGAATTCTCAGGGGGGGAGGGCGCCGGGCGCCCGGGCGCCCAGGGCTCCGGGGCTCCGGGGGTTCGGGCGTCCAGATTCCGGCCAAACATGGAGGATCGCCCCGTTGGTCATCCGGCGGGGGGCCCGCGTTGCCAGGCGGTGTCCGCTATATATATTGATAGGCGTGTCGAGCATCGGCCGGTATCTGATCGAACGGGAGCTCGGGCGGGGCGCCATGGGGGTCGTCTACCTGGCGACCGACCCGCAGCTGCACCGGCAGGTGGCGGTGAAGACCTGCTCCCTGCCCGACGGGATCTCGCAGGAGCAGGCGGCGCTCTTCCACGAGCGGTTCCTGCGCGAGGCCCGGGCGGCCGCGTCGCTGTCCCACCCCGGCATCGTGACCGTCTACGACGCGGGCGAGGACCAGGCGCGCGGCATCCCGTACATCGCCATGGAATATGTGCAGGGCCGGACGCTGCGGCAGCGGCTCGAGATCGGCGCCGGTCTCGACCCGGCCTGGGTGATGTCGTTCGGGGCGGTTCTCGCCGACGCGCTGCACCAGGCGCATCGAGCCGGCATCGTCCATCGCGACATCAAGCCGGCCAACATCCTGATCCGCGACGGCGACGGGGCGGTGAAGCTGGCCGATTTCGGCGTCGCGCGCCTGAAGGCCTCCGACCTGACGCAGTCGGGGGTCCCTCTCGGCTCGCCCGGCTACATGTCGCCCGAGCAGGTGAAGGGCGGGGAGCTCGATGGTCGCAGCGATCTCTTCTCGCTGGCGGTCGTCCTCTACGAGGCGCTGTGCGGCAAGCGTCCGTTCCGCGGCGACGAGCTGGTCTCGCTGGCCTATTCCATCGCCCATGAAACGCACGTGCCGCTCGCCCGGCAGCTTCCGTCCTGCCCGCCGGGCCTCGACCGCTTCTTCGACCGCGCCTTGTCGAAGGAGCCCGGCAAGCGGTTCCCCGACGGCGCCGCGTTCAAGAAGGCGCTCCTCGAGGTCGGGTCCGAACCGGCGTCCGATTCGCATGAGCAGACGGTGGCCGACGCGAGCACCGTCGGCATGATCGCCGACGCGAGGACGATCGCGATGACACCGCCGGCGGGCTCCGCGGCCTCCGGGCCGTCCGCCTCCGCCGTCGCGCGGCCGATCGCGACGGCGGCGACGACCCGGGGACGCTCCCGGGCGACGACGTTCGCGGCCCTGGCGCTGATTCCGCTCGGCCTCCTGCTCGCGGCGTTCCTGGGGTTCGTGAGGCCGGCGATCCTCAGGGCCAGGGCGGCGAATGCGCCTGGCCCCGCACCGGGCGTCACCTCGCAGGCCATGTCACAGCCCAAGCCGGCCGCGACGGCACGGGCGCCGGCGTCCGGGACGCGGGCGGACGGCGCGTTGCCGCCGCGCGTTGCGGCCGATGCCGTCTCCGCCGCGCCCACCGACGCGGCGTTGTCGTCGGTTCCTCCGGTCGCGCCGCGGTACGTGCAGGTGACCCTGCCGGCGGGGACCGAGATCCATCTGGCCCTCGACACGCCGCTCGGGTCGGGTTCCAGCCGGGCGGGGGACGACTTCACCGCGAGGGTCACGGACGCGGTCGTCATGGGAAGCCGGGTGGCGATTCCGGCCGGCAGCCGCGTTCACGGCCGTGTCGCCGAGGCGACGCCGGCGAAAAAGGGTCTGGCCGACAAGGCGGGATCGCTGCGGTTGTCGTTCGACGGTGTCACGACGCCCGTCGGGTTCGCCGCGGACATGTCGGCGGGCCTCACCTCGACCGGCTCGGGCTCCGGAAAACGGACCGCCGCGGCGATCGGCGGCGGCGCGGTCGGGGGCGCCCTCCTCGGCCGAATCCTCGGGCACAATGCGAAGGGCGCTGCGATCGGGACCGCGGTCGGCGGCGCCGTGGGCACCGGCGTCGCCGCCGGCTCACGCGGCGAGGACGTCAGCTATCCCGCCGGCGCGCGGCTCACCGTCCGTCTCGACCAGCCGCTCACGATCTCCGTCAACCCGTAGAGTCGAATCGCCCGGGACCGTCCGCGCGCCCGGGACGGCGGCGATCTGTCGCTTGAAGGTGTCGCTCTCCGCTCCCCGACAAGTGTCGACGGGGGTACGCCCGGCCGGCCGCGAACCGCTAAGTCGACTTCCGAAAGAGCTTAGCTTTCATGCTAAGCCGCTGGCATCGTGATTGCTGGGCCGAGCGCGCAATTCCAAATCACATCCGGAAAGGAGGCACCGATGAGCCGTCAGCTCTCGGGTCTGCTCGCGGGGGTATCGATCCGTTGACCTTGCACCCGACGCATCTGGCGTCCGCGCAGGACAGCCGCCGGCCGGAGCCCTGGTGGCTCACGCGACCGGGCCGCATCGGGCTCGGCGCGCTCGCGTTGTTCGGCCTCGCCTATGCTCTGCGACTCGCGCAGCCCCTGTTCCTGCCGCTCGTCCTTTCGTTCCTGCTGGCGATCGCGCTCGCGCCGGTGGTGCGGCTGCTGCAGCGGTTGCGGCTGCCCGCGCCGCTGGCCGCCGGGCTCGTCGTTCTGGCCCTCACCGCGGCAGCCGGCGCGGGCGTCTACGCGCTGGCCGATCCCGCCATCAACTGGATCGAGCGCGCGCCCGAGACGCTGCGGGAGTTCGAGCGGCGTCTCCAGACCGTGAAGGATTCGGTGGTCGAGGCGAAGATGGCCGCCGAGAGGGTCGAAAAGATCGCCCGCGTCGACGGCGACCCGCCGAAGAGCGAGGTGACCGTGAAAGAGCCGTCGCTGGCGACCCAGATCGTCGCCACTGCGCGGGTGGCGGTGCTGCACGCCGCCGAGGTGATCGTCCTCGTCTACTTCCTGCTCGCGTTCGGGGCCACGTTCGTGCGCAAGCTGGTGCAGATCCCGGCGGGTCTGCGGTCCAAGGTCCGGATCGTCGTGGTCGCCACCGAGATCGAGCGCGAGGTCTCGAACTACCTTCTGACCATCTCCTGCATCAATGCCGGGCTCGGTCTGGCGACGGCCGTGTCGATGTCGATGCTCGGGATGCCCAATCCCGTGCTCTGGGGCGTCGTCGCCGCCATCCTGAATTTCGTGCCGTACCTCGGGAGCGCGTTCACCACTCTCGTTCTGACCGTGGTGGCGATCCTGGCGTTCGACACGCTGCCCCGCGCTCTCCTGGTGCCGGCGGTGTTCCTGACGCTCGCGACGATCGAAGGACAGGTGGTCACGCCGATCGTCGTCGGCAGGAGGATGGAGCTCAGCCCGCCGGTCATCGTCATCGCGCTGCTGGTGGGGGCCTGGGTCTGGGGGATCGTCGGGCTCCTCATCGCGGTCCCGATGCTGGCCATGGTGAAGATCTACTGCGCGCACGACGGCGACCTGGCGCAGGTCGCGCTTCTCCTGGGACGAGACTGATCGGTCGCGGCTAGAGCGTCGGATTCGCCGGGAGATTGTTCGAGCTCAATGGCTCGTTCAGCACCACGTTGATGTGCGCGATCGTGCCGACCAGGGCGTGGCGAACCGTCTCGCCCGCCGCCGATCCCACCTGGCCCGCCGCTTTCATGGCGCCGGCGACCGCCGCGGCGCCGGCATCGGCCGCGTCCAGGCCGATCTCGCGGGCGCCGTGGATGGCGCCCTCGATCAGACCCTTCGTCGCCGCACCCACGTCACCGGACAGCCGGGCCGTCGTCCTGATGACCGATTCCGAGGTCCGGCCGATGGTCTCCAGATTCGCGGCGCCGGTCTGCCTGGCGCCGCGCACGACGCCCACGACCAGACCTCTGGTCGCCTGTCCCAGGTCGCCCCCCACCTCGCTCACCGCCTGAATCGTGCCCAGGGCGACCTGCGATGTGACCTCCACGACGGACGATGCGATTCCCCCTACGCCCTGGACCGTCCTCGCGACGGTCAGGCTCACCGCTTCGACCATCACGTCCGAGCGATCGTCCGCGTCCTTGATGGCGTCCACGATGCCGTTCTTCACCGAGTCGATCAGGTTGAAGCGATGGCTTCTCATCGGTCACCTCCAGTCCATGGCGTCCAGACATGAAGAATGAGCACCCGGTCAGGTCTTTTGCTGATTGGCTTTCGTGGTGCGTGCCGTGCAAATCGAATGCCCGAATCGCGCCGGCGAGCGGGAAAATCGCGCCCGATGGTAGGATTTCGCTCACGTGACCCGCGTCTATTCCCCCGCCGAGCAGCGGCACGCCCTCATGGCCGGGTTTCTCGGCTGGACCCTCGACGCATTCGACTTCTTCATCCTCGTCTTCATGCTCGACCGCGTGGCGACGGACCTCGGCGTGACCAAGGCGGCCATTGTCGCGACGCTCGGGGCGACGCTCGCGATGCGCCCGGTCGGCGCGCTCGTCTTCGGCCTGCTCGCCGACCGCTACGGCCGGCGCCGGCCGCTCATGGCGAACGTCGTCTACTTCTCGATCGTCGAGGTCGCCTGCGGCTTCGCGCCGAACTACACCGTCTTTCTCGTGCTGCGCGCGCTCTACGGCATCGGCATGGGCGGGGAGTGGGGGGTCGGAGCGTCGCTGGCCATGGAGATCGCCCCGCGCCGCCGCCGCGGTCTGCTGAGCGGGATCCTGCAGAGCGGCTACTCGATCGGCTACCTGCTCGCGGCACTCTGCGCCCGCTTCGTGCTGCCGGCCTGGGGATGGCGCGCCATGTTCTTCGTCGGCGGCGTCCCCGCGCTGCTCGCCCTCTACATCAGGATGCGCGTCCCCGAGTCGGACGCCTGGCGCCAGCATCGCGCCCCCACGGTCGGCGCGCTCCTGCGCACGGTGGCCGGTCACGGCCGGACGTTCCTCTACCTCGTCGTGCTGATGTCCCTGATGCTCTTCCTGGCGCACGGCAGCCAGGACCTCTATCCCGATTTCCTGCGAACCGGCCACGGTCTCGTCGTCGAGACCATCTCATCGCTCGCGATCCTGGCCAGCGTCGGCGCCGTCGCGGGCGCCGTCGTCTTCGGACTGCTCTCGGAGAGCGGACGCCGGCGCAGCATGCTCGTGGCGCTCGGCCTCGTGCTCGCGGTGATCCCGTTCTGGGCGTTCGGGCAGAGCGTCGTCACGCTCGCGGCGGGCGCGTTCCTGCTCTCGTTCGGCGTGCAGGGCGCCTGGGGTGTGATCCCCGCCCACCTCAACGAGCTCGCGCCCGACTCGGCGCGCGGCCTGATGCCCGGTCTCGCCTATCAGCTCGGGATCCTGCTGGCTTCGCCGACCAACTCGCTGCAATTCGCCCTCGCCGGGCGGCTCGGCTACCCGTGGGCGCTGGCTCTGTTCGAGGGCACCGTCGTCGCGGCTCTCGCGCTCGTGCTCCTGCTCGGGAGCGAGCAGCGCGGGCGGGATTTCCAGACGGGAGACGGCGACGCGGGCATGCGGTCGTCCACGGTCAAGGCCTGATCCCCGGGAGGGCGGATCGCGCGGCGGCGCATATACTGCGGCGGCCGTGCCTTTCGTGAGACGCAACGCCATCGCCTCCTTCCTGCGCGCCCTCGGGCCGGCGATCTTTCTCGGCGCGTCGCTGTGGGCGCCGGTCGCGGCTGCCGAGACGGGGCCGGCCGATGCCGCGGCCGGCCATTCGACGGCACCCGACGCACCACCCTCAGCCGCCGAGACGGCCCAGCCGGCGTCCCCGGCCCGGCCGCCATCGAAGTTCAAGTCTGAAGAAGACGGCTGGCTCGACATCAGCGGATTTCTGGACAAGTCCTACGGCTTCGTCCCGCTCGTGATCCCGATCACGGAGCCGGCGGTGGGGTACGGAGCGGCCGGGGGCCTGGTCTTCATCGACAGGCCGCAGGGGGAGACACCGGGCGCGTTCGCGCGTCCGAACCTGACGGTGGTCGGCGGGATGGCCACCGAGAACGGCACGCGCGGCGTGCTGGTGGGGGACGTGCGGCACTGGGACGACGACCGGGTGCAGACGGTGATCGGAGGGATCGACGCCTCGGTGAATCTCGATTTCTTCGGCATCGGGAAGGACGCCCAGCTGAACAAGCACCCACTGTCCTACAACCTCGAGCCCCTGGGCGGCGCGGCGCGCGGGCGCTACCGGTTCGGCGACTCGCATCTCTGGGCCGGTCTGAGCTATGCGCTGGCCGACACTCAGATCAGCGTGGACGAGGCGCCGTCGTCGGCCGCCCTGCTCAACGCGCCGTCACGATCGCGCGTCGGCGGGCTGACCCCATCGGTCGCCTACGACACGCGCGACAACATCTTTACGCCCACGCGGGGGGCCTTTGTCGAGGGCACCTCGGGGTTCTTCGATCCCGATTTTGGCGGCGACGACACGTTCCAGCGCGTCAGCACGATCTACATCCAATACCTGCCGCTGCATCCGAAGGTGACCCTGGGCGTGAAGGGCGAGGCCACGTTCACGTTCGGCGACACGCCGTTCTACCTGCTGCCGTTCATCTCCCTGCGCGGCGCTCCGGTCATGCGCTACCAGGGACAGGAGGCGGCCGACGTCGAAACCGAGGCGCGCTGGCAGTGCTGGCGGCGCATCAGTGTCGTCGGCTTCGTCGGCTACGGCGCCGCCTGGAACGATTTCCAGCACTTCGACAACACGGTCTCCATCGTCACCGGCGGCACCGGCGTCCGCTACGAGCTGGCCCGCAAGTACGGCCTGCACGCCGGCCTGGATGTCGCCTGGGGTCCCGACGACACCGCCGTCTACATCCAGTTCGGCAGCGCCTGGGCGCGGCCGTAGCTCGCGGCGCCGGCGGCGAACGGGCCGCGGACCGGCGCCGCATTTACCCGCCGTTGACGCCGTTGACAACGTTTTACCAAGCGCGACGCATCTTCTTCGAGGCGGCTCCGTACACTCTGCGCGGAGGGGACACTCGATGAGACGACTCGCGACGCTGACGCTCGTTCTGATGCCGGGCGCGATGCTTGGGTTCGCGCCGGCGCTGGCCCAGTCGACGTTCCACGGCAACGTCGAGCGCACCGGCGTCTACGCCGGGCCCGGCCCGAAGAGCGAGCCCGCGGTGAAGTGGGCGTTCAAGACGGGCGGCCCGGTGGTCGGCTCGCCCGCGATCGCCGATGGCGTGGTCTACATCGCCAGCCTGAGCGGCTATCTTTACGCCGTCGACCAGGCGACCGGCCAGGAGAAATGGAAGTTCAAGTCGCGCATGCCGATCGCCTCGACGCCCGCGATCCAGGGCGGCCTGGTCTATTTCGTCTCCTCGACGGGGGCTCTTGGGGCCATCGACGCCGCGACCGGACAGCCGAAGTGGGTCCTGCCAACCGAATATGACCGTAAGTTCGAGGCGAAGAACCTGCACGGCCTGCCGTCGGCGGCGCAGACGATCCCGGACGCCTGGGACTTGTTCACCTCGTCGCCGGCGGTCGCGAACGGCAAAGTGTTCTTCGGCAGCGGCGACGGCGGGGTCTACGCGGCCGACGCGGCGACCGGCGTCCTGCAGTGGAAGTTCTCGACCCACGACGTCGTGCACGCATCGCCCGCGGTCGCCCACGGCACCGTGTTCATCGGCTCGTGGGACAGCACGCTGTACGCCCTCGACGCCGACACCGGCCTCCTGAAGTGGTCGTTCAAGGCGGGGGAGGACCCGGCGATCCACAACCAGGTCGGCTTCCAGTCCTCGCCGGCGGTCGCCGACGGCACGGTCTACGTCGGTTGCCGCGACGCGCACGTCTACGCCCTCGACGCCGTGACCGGCCGGAAGATCTGGGACTACCCGACCAGCAAGTCGTGGGTGATCGGCACCCCGGCGGTGCGCGACGGCGTCGTCTACGTGGGCACGTCCGACAGCGCGCGCTTCATGGCGCTCGACGCGAAGAACGGTCGCCTGCGGTTCAACTTCGACGCGAAAGCGTACGTCTTCTCGTCGGCCGCGCTGGCCGGCGACCTGGCCTACGTCGGGGACCACAACGGCCGCCTCTACGCCGTCGACATGAAGACCGGCCAGCTCGCCTGGCAGTTCCAGACCGAGGCGTCGAAGACCGACCCGCTCAAGGTCCTCAAGCCCGACGGGGCCCTCAACCAGGAGGCGTTCGCCCCGATCTTCGGCGACTTCCAGGACATGTACATCGACACCTGGCGCTTCATCTCGGTCGGCGCGATCATGTCGTCGCCGGCGATCGATCACGGCGTCCTGTATGTCGGCAGCATGGACGGCAATCTGTACGCGTTGCAGTAGGGAGAGGATCGCCGGCGCCGGAGCGGGAAGCGCCGGCGCCGGGGACGCGCCGCCGGGTCAGATCGATTCGGCCTGCTCGCCCGCGCAGAGGACGCCGTGCCGGCTCGTGTACCCGAGCGGCACGTCGTAGTAGCAGCCCTTCTCGGGCTGGTAGATCTCGCAGGAGTCGAACGGCAGCGAGTAGACGTGCACCGACACGGCGCGCGCCGCGTCCTCGATCAGGTTGTGCACCGAATGGATCGGCTCGTTCGGGTCGACGGCGGCCGGGTGATCCGGGTCCATGAAGTAGCGCACCGTCGGCTGCAGCCGGCAGGTGCGGGTCCGCTCGTCCTTGTCGACGAGGCGATAGTTCCTGACCTCGAGCCGCCCCATCGCCACGCCCATCCAGCACTCCTGTCCGCGGTGGTTGTGGATCGCCGACGCCTGCCCCGGGTCCCACCCGATCGCCACCACCTCGAACAGATCGTCACGATAGATCAGGTTGCGGGTGTAATGGCTGCGCCTGAAGAAGAGATACGGCTTCATCGAATCGCGACAGAGCACGGTCCTGCCGATCTCCAGCAGGACGCGATCGCGCGTGAACGTCGGCTTGGGAATGCGGCACAGCCCCTCGACGAGGTTCTGAATGGTGCGCACCGTGACGGCGTCGGTCTGCGTTCTCATCGAGGCGGCCTCCCCCCTCCTTGCCGGACATTGTACGCCCGCCGGATGGACCCGTGCCGCCGCCGCTGTCGGGAATCCGACGTCCCGGGGCACCCGCGCGTCGCGTCTTCGCGCACCTGGCGCCCCCCGGACGACGAGGGCGCGGCCACCAAATCGTTCCACCCCCATGGGCGCTGGACTCCAACATTCCGGAGCACTAGCTTCTGTGCGGGAGGTAGACAAATGACAAAGCGTTCACGTCGCAAGCTCCAGACCCGGATGAAGCGCACCTTCAAGCAGGCGGTTCAGGCGCGCCGGAAGCACGAGCGCATGATCAAGGCCTACAAGAAGCTCCAGAGACAGTACCGCGCAGCCTAAGGTCCCGACACATCGAATTCTCCCCATCCGGGCGCCCGCACGTGCCGCGCCCGCCGCGGTCCCGGGCGCCCGGGATGGGGCCCCTGGCCGTCCCGCCCTCCACCGCACGCCCTCCTGAAACCGACTACAATCCCCGCCCGTGGAGACCGGGCGGGTTCTCAACCACTACAGGATTCTCGAGAAGATCGGGGCCGGCGGCATGGGCGAGGTCTACGCCGCCGAGGATCTCCGTCTGCATCGCAAGGTCGCGCTCAAGGTCCTGCCGGCGACGCTCGCCGACGATCCCGCGCGGCGCGCCCGTTTCGAGCGCGAGGCGACGGCGGTCGCCGCCCTCAATCATCCGAACATCGTCACCGTCTACTCGGTCGAAGGGGCCGACGGGGTCCACTTCATGACGATGGAGCTGGTGGAGGGGAAGCCGCTCTCCGAGCTGCTGCCGCGCGACGGATTGCCGCTGCCGAAGTTCTTCGAGATCGCGGTGCCGCTCGCCGACGCCGTCGCGGCCGCACACCGGGCAGGGGTCGTGCACCGCGACCTGAAGCCGGACAACGTCGTGATCGGCGCCGACGGCCGCGTCAAGGTCCTCGACTTCGGCCTGGCCAAGTTCGACGAGAAGCCGCGCGCGTCCAGTGAGGGGAGCGCGCTGCCAACCCGCCACCTGACGCAGGAGGGCCAGATCCTCGGCACGGTCGCCTACATGTCGCCGGAGCAGGTCGAGGGCAAGTCGCTCGATCAGCGGACCGACATCTTCTCGCTCGGTGTCGTCCTGTACGAAATGGCGACCGGCCGCCGCCCGTTCCAGGGAGAGAGCGGCGCGTCGATGATCTCGTCGATCCTGCGCGACACGCCGGCCTCCGCGGCCGAGCTGAACCCGCGGCTCCCCCGGCACCTGGCGCGCATCGTCCGCCAGTGCCTGGCGAAGAATCCGGAGGAGCGCAGCCAGAGCGCCCAGGACGTCCGCAATCAGCTGCAGGACCTGCGGCGTGAGCTCGACTCGGGCGCGTTGCGGGAAGGGGCGGGGACCGCTCCAGGCACCGGCGCTCCCGGCGGCGCGACCGCCCTGGTGGGCGAGGGCCGTCCGAATCGCACCGTGCTCCTGGCCGCCGGCGTGATCGGGCTGGCGATCGTGGCCGCCGCGGCGATCCTGGCACTGCGCCGCGGGCCGTCCGCGCCGTCGTCGCAGGCCGGCGGCGCGTTCGCCGGAACGCAATCGAAGCTGACCGACCTGCCGGGCGAGGAGGTCACGCCCAGCCTGTCGCCCGACGGCAAGAACGTCGCGTTCGCCAGCCGCACGGCGGGGAACTGGGACATCTACGTGCAGCGCGTCGGCGGCAGCAACCCGGTCAACCTGACCAAGGATTCGAAGGACGACGAGATCCAGCCGGCCTTCTCGCCCGACGGCGATCGGATCGCGTTCCGATCGAGCCGCGACAACGGCGGTCTCTACGTCATGGGGGCGACTGGCGAATCGGTCGTTCGCCTGACCAATTTCGGCTACCGCCCGGCCTGGTCGCCGGACGGCACCCGCATCGCGTTCCAGACCGACAGCTTCGTCATTCCTTCGGCGCGTCCGGCATGGAGCGAGCTCTGGGTGGTCGAAGTCGCCACGGGACAGATCCACAAGATTTTCGACGGCGATGCGGTGCAGCCCGCCTGGTCCCCGAGCGGCAAGCGGATCGCGTTCTGGGCGATTCCACCGGGCGGCGGTCAGCGCGACATCTGGACGATGCCCGCCGAGGGCGGGACGCCGGTCGCGGTCACCCAGGACGCGCCGCTCGACTGGAACCCGGTCTGGGCGCCGGACGGCCGGCACCTCTATTTCTCGAGCGAGCGCGGCGGCAGCATGAACCTCTGGCGCGCGGCGATCGACGAGGCGACCGGCGTCACGCAAGGGGAGCCGGAGCCGGTGACCTTCGGCTCCGCGTCGGCGCTCCACTCGGCGACCATCGCGGGTGACGGCAAGCGGATCGCGTACGTCGCCTCTGTCGGTTTCAGCACCATCCGCAAGGCCGATCTCGATCCCGTCGCCGGGCGCCTGACCGTGGCGCCGGCGGCGATGGGCCGTTCCTCGAGCAGCGTCTTCTGGCTCGACCTGTCACCCGACGGCCGGACCCTCGCCTACACCACCGTCGGCGCGGGCGAGAAGGCCGGGATGATGCGCGAGGAGATCGTCATCACCGCGGTCGACGGCTCGTCGCGTCGCCGCATCGCGGCGTCCGACTCGCGCAATCGCATGGCCGTCTGGTCGCCTTCGGGAGACCGCCTCGCCTTCGCCTCGGATCGCAGCGGGGCCTACATGATCTACACGGTGCGCGCCGACGGCAGCGATCTCGCTCCCTACGACGCGAGCCTGAAGGACATGATCTACCCGGTCTGGTCGCCGGCGGGCGACCGTCTCTCCATGAGCACGACCGGGCACGGCGACCGGACGATCCTCGCGCCCTTTCCGCGCGGCGATCGGCAGCCCGAGGAGATCGCGAAGCCCGCCGAGAAGGATGCCCGCTTCGTCCCGGTGTCGTGGTCCCCCGACGGCGCGTCGATCGCAGGCTTCTTCCAGAACCCCAACGCGGGCGGGAGCATCGGTCTCTACAAGGTCGCGACCCGCACGTATGAGCGCCTGACCGACAGGGGCATCCAGCCGTTCTGGCTCGCAGGTGGACGCCAGCTGCTCTACGTGCCGCAGGTGATCGGCCGCGCCCTCGCCATCGTCGACGTGGCGACGCGCAAGGTCCGCATCCTGCCGCTCGACATCCACGGCGAGATCGAGTTCTACAATTTCACCGTGTCGCGCGACGGCCGGACGGTCTACTTCACCGAAGAGGAGCAGGAAGCCGACCTCTGGCTCCTCGACCTCAAGCCGTAGCGGTCCGACACGCCGCGCGCGCTGCCGGACGTGCCGCGAACCGCCGTCTCAGTGGAATCCGACGCCCTGGAGCTGGTGCACGGTCACCGGGGCCGCCGGCGTGCAGATCGGATCGACCACGCCTTCGCACGGCCCCCCGGCCGCCCACCCGGCGAACGTCATGATCCCTCCGAGCGTCGTCGAATCCTCTGCATGCAGCGACAGGTGGTGGCCCGGGAGCACCGGGATGTCGCAGTGGGTCACGAAGAAGCTCGTCCCGGCGCCCGGCGCGACCGCGACCGTGGCATTGGTGTTGGCGTCGCAGACCCCGATGTCGCTCGCGGCGTCGAGATCGGTCACCGTCACGCGCGCCTTGGAATCGGTGAACACGTCGACGAGGATGCAGATGTTGAAGGCGCAGGAGGTCACGCGGGCGGAAGCGACGGTCCCCACCGCCAGGGACAGCGTCGGCCCGAAGAGCGCGGTCACCAGCCGGGCCTGATCCATCGTGACGTCGCAGGTCGGCGTGGACGCCTGGGCGCCGCACGCACCGCCCCAGCCGAAGAAATGGGTGTCGGCGTTGGCGTCGGCCGCGTTCAGCGTCACGAGGGCGCCCGCCGGGTAGCTGTGCGAGCAGTCCGCCAGGCCGTTCCCGCAGGCGATGTCGGGCGCGGCGCTGGTCACCGTCCCCAGGCCGCTGACCGCGACGTCGAGCTGGAACTCGCCGAGCCGCGGGCAGGCCAGCGAGACCGAGCGGCTCAGTGGATTGATGGCGAGCGACACGGTGCCGGCTTCGGCCCCCGCGCCGCACGGCAGGCCCACCAGGTCCTCGAGACGCGAGAGGCCGCCGCCACCGCCGCCCGGTCCGCACTCCCAGGACGTCCCGTTCCAGCGCGGCACCTGCCCCGGTGTGCAGGTCTGCGGCAGCCGGAAGCTGGTCTGCAGGCTGAGGCTGGCGGCGGCGTTGTCGGTGCCGCCCTGCAGACCGCCGGTCGCCGGCGTGGCCACCTCGGTGATGTCGCCGCCGCTGATGTGCGCGATCACTTCGCCGGCCATGCACGGTGACAGGGGCAGCGGACCCTCGGTGATTTTCGACAAAGTCCCGGTCGACACCCGCAGGCATCCGGTGCCCGAGCGGACGATCTCCGCGGCGGCGTCGCCGGAGACAAGCGGCATCGAGACGAGCGCGGCCAGCGAGACAAGGGTGAAGACGGTCGGCGGCTTCATGTTCGTTCCTCCCCGGGCCGGACGCCATGCGGCGGACCCGGCCTGCGCGTGAGCGTGGCGAATGGGGGGAATCCTAGCAGCCCGCGGTCACAATCTCAATCGGGCCGCGCGCCCGTCAGCTCCGGCGGGCGCTGCGGCTCGCGATCAGCCGATCGAGGCTGAACGCCCCCGAGCCGCTGGTCGAGAGATACAGGAAGATGAAGCAGAAGAGGACGGCCGGCTCGCCGTGGTTCTGGATCGGCCAGAAGCCGTTCGGGAAATGTCCGATGAAGTAGGCGAACGCCATCTCGCCGGAACAGATGAAGGCGACCGGCCGCGTGTACAGCCCGAGCAGGATCGCGGCGCCGCCCACCAGCTCGATGAGGCCCGCCGCCACGAGCAGCGGCGGCAGCTTGTCGCCCATCTCCTTCGGCATCCCGCCGAACCAGCCGAACATCTTCATCGCGCCGGGGCAGAAGAAGAGCAGACCCGAGACGATGCGCAGCAGCGCATGGGTCACGTCCGTGAGTCGTTGCATGTCGGCCGCCTCCCAGGAGAGTCGAACGGATTCCGCGCGAGGCTACCACACCGGCGCGCGTGTCCGGTGACCGGATGGTCCGATGACCGGATGGCCCGATCCGGCCGGGGCCGTCCGGACTTGACCCTCGCGGCGCGGCACTCTATGGTACGAGGCTCATTCGACGGAACGCATGCGTCTTCTCATCGGAGGGTGCGCTCATGAAGCCTCATCGCCTGGCGCGGCACGGTCTCGTCCTGGCCCTGACGTTCGCAGCGGGCCTCGCGACCGCGAGCGCCGCCACGTCGTTCGATTTCCTGTTCAACATGAACCAGGTGCACAACGACACGCAGTACTTCCTGAATCTCGCGGTCAGCAATTACGGCTACCAGCGGCCGGTCCTCGAGCCGATCCTGCCGCGGGTGCGCTACGTCGAGGCCGATCTCCCGGTGCTCTTCTTCCTGCAGCACCAGTCGGGGTGGCAGCTCCCGGCCCTCGTCGACCTGCGCGCCCAGGGCGCCAGCTGGTCGGTCATCTTCACGCGCGTCGGCGTGCCGCAGGAGGTCCTGTTCGCCGGCATCCCCGATGATCCGGGCCCGCCCTACGGGCATGCCTGGGGCTACTGGAAGAAGAACCCGCGCGGCGCGCGGTTGAACGATCAGGACGTCTGCGACCTCGTGAAGATCCAGATGGCGTCGCGCTGGGTGAACACCCCGGCCGCCGAGCTGGCGCGGGGCTATTCGCGCGGCGTGACGGCTCCGATCTACGTCGCCCAGCGGAACGGCCGCCCGTACCAGGGAGGCAAGGGCGATCACGGCGGCGGCCAGAACGACCAGGGCGATCATCACGAGGGACACGGGCCGAAGCACGGTCATGGGCACGGCAAGCCGAACGAGCACTGAGCTCCGCCGCCGGGCCGCGAGCGGGTCCGGGTACTAGCCGGCGCGGGCGATGTTCAGCCGGGCGGTGTACCCGCCCTTGCCGGCCGCGCCGTCCTCGACCGAGAGCGTCCCCTTCCAGGGCCGGCCACCGGAGTCGCTGAACCTCCAGAGACTCGTCGACGACGCCCCCGACGGCGCGCCGGTCGCCGGCACGGGGACGTTGATCCACTTTCCCTGCGTCGCGAGGGCTTCGCCTAGCTTTTCGAGCAGCTCGCGGCCACCGAGGTCGGTGGCGGCGCTGGCGACGATCTCCCAGCGGTCGGTCCCGCCTTCGGTGCTGACGATGGTCCAGCGGCCGAGGCTGTCGAGGTCGAGGTCGGGGATGAGCGCCTCCGCCAGCGCGCCGCGCGCGAAGCCGGCGCCGGGCCGCCAGTCGTACTCGATGCCGAGAGCGACCTCCTGCGCGAAGCCCTGGCCGCGCACCTTCGACACGACGTGCAGGGCGCCGTCGATGCCGGATGACAGCCCGCCAGAGGTGATGATCCGGCCGTTGTCGACGAAGCGCTGATCGCGCAGCACCTTGGTCTTCGGGAACTCTTTCTGCAGCTTCCCCAGCAGGTGGTAGGTCGTCGTCGCGCTCAGGCCGTCGAGCAGGCCGGCGTGCGCCAGGATGAAGGCGCCGTTGCAGACCGAGAGCGTGTGAACGGTCCTCGCCGTCCGGTCGGCGACCCACTTGAGGGTCGCGGCGCTGGCGAGCGGCTCGTGGATGTCGCCGCCGGGGACCAGGAGGATGTCGGGCTGCGGGGCGTCGGCGAGCGTGTATTTCGGCACCACCGTCATCCCCATCGCGGTGGTCACCGGCGCCTTGGTCCCGGCCACGGTGTAGACGTCGAATCCGGCGCCGCCGAACACCTCCCATGGCCCGGTGTAGTCGATGATCTCGACGCCGTTGAAGATCAGGATGCCGACCTTCACGCTCGCCTGCTGCTCCTTGCGCATCGCCTCGGCGGCCTTCTGCTCGACCAGCTTCGAGCCGCAGACCGGACAGGTGCCGGGCTTGTCGTACACCGGCTTGTCGCACTCCATCCCGCAGGGCTGGCAGACGTAGTGCCTGGGCGCCTCGGGGGCGGCCGCGAGCGACAGGCAGAGAGCGATCATCAGCGCGAGGTACAGGACCGTCTTCATGCGGACCTCCTTCGGGAGTTGAAACGGGCGCGATACTGTCCGGGCGGAATGCCGACCACGCGCAGAAAGGCGCGGCGCATCGATTCGAGCGTGCCGAGGCCGCTCCGGGAGCAGATCGTCTCCAAGGGCTCCGACGTCTCCTCGAGAAGGCGGCGCGCCGTCTCGACCCGGGCGCTGGTCACGAAGCGCGCGGGCGTCGTCCCGACCTGCCGGGTGAAGACGCGCGCGAAGTTGCGCGGGCTCATCCCGGCGCGCCGCGCCAGCGTCTCGACCGAGAGGTCGTCGCCCGGGCGATCGAGGATGTGCGTCTGCAGATCGCGCAGCGGCTCGTGCTCGGCGAGCTGCACCGCGAGCTGGGCGCTGAACTGCGCCTGCCCGCCGGGGCGCCGCAGGAACAGGACCAGCTCGCGCGCCACCGCGAGCGCCACGTCGCGCCCGCAGTCCTCCTCGACCATGGCGAGCGCCAGATCCATTCCCGCGGTGACGCCCGCCGAGGTGGAGATCGATCCCTCCCGGACGTAGATGGTGTCCGGCTCCACGCGCACGTCGGGGTACGCGCGCGCCAGGCGATCGCAGGAAGCCCAGTGGGTGGTGGCGCGCCGTCCCTTGAGAAGACCCGCCTCCGCCAGGAAGAACGCCCCGGTGCAGACCGAGGCGAGCCGTCGCACCCGTCCCGCCTGCGTCCGCAGCCACCGCAGGATCGCCGGATTCGAGCGGTAGCGCTCCGTGCCGATGCCGCCCGCGACGAGCAGCGTGTCGAGGCCGGGGCCGACTTCGTCGTAGCGGCGGTCGGCGTAGACGCGCAGCCCCGACGACGCGGGGAACGGGCCGCGCCGCAGGCCGAGGATCTCGAGGCTGTAGGCATCGTCGGCGCGCCGGCCGTTGTCCTTCAGCCAGCGGCTGGTGCGCGAGAAGACCTCGAGCGGCCCCATGACGTCCAGCATCTGGATGCCGGGGTAGGCCAGCATGGCGATCCGCAAGGTGCGATGGGGCCGGCGGATCGGGTCCGGTCGGGGCCGTCTGCGCGGTGACGCGGGAGCTCGCTTCGACATGCCCGGAGGATGCGCCCGTCCGGGCCCGGAGACAATGACAATGTTCCCACGTTTTCTGCCACGAACCGGACGACACACGCGGGACGCAAGGAGCACGCGGGACGAAGGGGCACGGCGGTTCGCGCGCGCGGACGAGGAGTGGGGCGAGGGAACGAGGCGGAGAAGCCGGGTCGTGGAGAGGGCGCGCGGACCGCGTCGCAGCGCGACGCGGTCCGCGCGCCGGATGCCTACGGGTACGACTGGGCGCAGAAGCCGCCGCTGGCGTTGACCCAGTTCCGCTGGATCAGGTAGTCACGGCTCCCGAGGTGCATGTTGGCGAGGGAGCCGTTCGAGACCGTGTAGGTGGTGCCGAAGGTCCAGGCGCACTTGTCGGCGTTCTCCTGGCCCCGGGTGTCGAACCAGGCGTTGAGGTCGGGATCGGTGACCGCCTCCTCCAGCTCGTGGGAGACGATCGACGCCATGCCGTCCGCGCCGGCGTTGCCGTTGGGCGAGGTGGTCTGCTCCTCGCACGCGCTCGGGCAGCGGTCGGGGTTGCCGACGAAGGCGTACTTGACGTCCTTCCCGCTGATCGTCGCGTGGGTGTGCCAGCCGCAGTACTGCGTGCAGAAGCCGGACGACTCGTTGACGTCGGCCGAGGTCAGCACGAAGTAGACGCCGTTCGCATCGTTCGGCAGGCGGCCCGACGAGATGGCGCTGGTGACGACGTTGCGGACGCCGGTGTCGGTCAGCGTGGTCCCCTGCGAGTAGCTGTCGGTCGTCGATCCGAGGTAGGTGACGAGACCGGTGACGTGCTGGTTGCTGCCGTTGTAGTAGGTGGTGTTGATGTTGAAGTACGGCGACGATCCGATGTTGCCGGCGAGATCGCCCAGAATGCTGGGCGCCGTGTTGCCGTTCCAGTTGCCGTACCAGATGTAATAGACGCCCACAGTGTTCAGCATCACCGGCCCGCCGTGGTAGGAGATGCCGTTCCCTCTCTGGGGCTTCGCGGCGGGCTTGGCCCCCGATTCCACCCCCCAGCCCTTGCCGTTCGGGACGCGATCGATCGCCTGACCCGGTGCTCCCGAATGGCCGTGCTTGATCTCCGCCGCGACCGCCATCGTGGCGCCGATCGCTCCGACCAGGACCAGAGTGGTGCCCAGACTCTTGAGACGCATAGAGTGCGTTCTCCTGCCGCTGGGGGATGAATGTGGGTCGCCGGCGCCCATCCGGGTCGCCGACGCCGAAGCCGCGCCGGGGAGCCAGCGGGACCCGGGCGCGCGCCTCGATCCGAAAAGTGCGCCGGACATTACGAGGTTCGGGAAGCCGTGTCAACACGGTCGGTGCCGCGGGCAGCCAGGCCCGATCGGGCCGCCACTTGACGCGGGCGCGGCGGACGAGCGAGGCTGGTTCGCCTGGAGGAGATGCCATGAGCCACAGACGTCGTGTCGTCGTGTCCTGGATCGCATTGGGATTCGCGTCGGGGATCGCCTTGCCGGCCGGCCCCGCCGCCCCGCGGCCCGCGGCGACGCCGCCCGCGGCCCCTGCTGCGGCAATGGCTCCCGCCGCGGCCGCGGTCCCCGCCGCGGCCGCCGTCCCCGCTGCGACGGTCGAGCTGTCGATGCGCGGCCTCGCCCTTCCCGGCGCGCCGGCCGAGGGCGGCGTCTTCATGGACTACATCGCCTATGACCCCGGTCATCACCGGGTCTGGGTCCCGGCGGGCAACACCGGCCGGGTCGACGTCATCGACACGGCCAGCGACGCCATCTCGCAGGTGACCGGCTTCGCGACCACGGAGATGGAGAGACACGGCACCAAGCGCACCGTGGGGCCGAGCGCCGTGACCATCGGCGACGGCACCGTCTACATCGGCAACCGCGGCGATCGCAGCGTCTGCGCGGTCGATGCCGGCGCGCTGCACAAGGGAGCCTGCGTGACGCTCGAGACGATGCCCGACGGGCTCGCCTGGGTGGCGGCGACGAAGGAAGTCTGGGCGACGACGCCGGGCGATCAATCGATCGTCGTCCTCGACGCGTCGGTCCCCGGGAAGCTCACGAAGAAGGCGGCGTTCAAGCTGGAAGGGGATCCGGAAGGGTTCGCGGTCGACGACCAGCGCGGAGTCTTCTATACCAACCTCGAGGACAAGGACCGGACGGTCGTCATCGATCTGAAGACCCATGCGGTCAGGAAGACCTGGGAGCCGCAGTGCGGCGAAGCGGGGCCGCGGGGCCTGGCGCTCGACGCCGAGCGCAACCTCCTGCTCGTCGCCTGCACCAACCGTGTCGTGGTGCTCGACTCCGGCCACGACGGCCGGCTGCTGTCGTCGCTCGACACCGGCGACGGGGTCGACGGGGTCGACTACGTCGCGGCGCGTCACGAGGTCTATGCCGCCGCCGGCCGCGCGGCGAGGTTCACGCTGGCCCGTCTCGACGCGCAGGGGGCGCTGACCTCCATCGCCACGCTCACGACGGCGGCCGGCGCCCGCAACCCCGCCGCGACCGGGGACGGAACCGCGTACCTGACCGATTCGGTCGAGGGCAAGGTCCTGATCGTCGCTCCGAAGCGCCGCTGACCAACGAAGGCTGGGTGCCGTCGACTCTGTTCAACCTGGCGAAGTAGTGTTCTTCAGATCGAACAAGGAGAACCCAATGCTCAAGATCCGGATGTTGGCCGCGGCGATGATCGCGGTGGCGCTGGTCGCGGGATCGGCGATGGCCGCCGGGAAGACCTACCAGGTCACCGGACCGGTCCTCGAGGTGACCGCCGACAAGATCGTCGTCCAGAAGGGGCAGGACAAGTGGGAGCTCCTGCGCGACGCCGCGACCAAGGTCAATGGCGACCTGGTGGTCGGCGCGAAGGTGACGATCACCTACACGATGACCGCTTCGGCGGTCGACGTGAAGCCGGCGAGCGGGAAGAGCGCCTCCGCTCCCAAGGCGAAGCCCAAGTCCTGAGCCGGAACCCGGAGCGGCCCCGGTCCGCGAAACACCGGACCGCGGTCCGGTTGGGGGCGCGTATTCGTTGACACCGGGCGACTCTCGCCGTATATGCCCGGACGTTCACGCTGACCCGGTCGCCGGGCGGAAGGGTAACCTTGTCCAGGCATGACTCGAACCGCCGGCTGGTGGGCTGGGCGGTCTTCGTGGCCCTTGGTCTGACCCTCGCAATCTCCCGGTCCCAGGGTTCGGGGCGGTCGCACGGCTCCGGGAGCGCGCCGGCCCAGCCCCCCAGTCCTCCCGCCGCGGGCGAGCCCGGCGCCGAGATCGCCGGCGTGCCCGTGACCGGCGCCGTCGGGATCACCGAAAGCGTCGACTCGATCATGAACCGGGTGCGCTCGGCCGGTCTCTGGTCGCGGACCCTCGTTCTCGACCAGGAGGAGCCGCTGGTCCGTCCGTTCATCCCGGCGGACGATCCCGAAGCACCGCTCGTCGCCACGTGGCCCCCCGCCGCCGCCGAGGTCGAATCGATCCCCGAGCCGCTCGCGCCGCAGAATCCGGGCGTCTCGTTCAAGGCGGTCGGGACGGTCGGCGGCGAGTCGCCCTACATCCCGCCCGACAGCATGGGGGATGTCGGTCCGACCCAGGTGCTGGTGCACGTCAACGGCCGGATCAAGGTGTTCGACAAGGCCGGGGTCCTCGGGCCGCTCAATGCCGACGATGTCACCTTCTGGTCGTCGGTCGCCGCCGGCCAGGGAACCAGCGACCCCGAGGTCCGCTACGACCGCCTGTCGGGACGCTGGTTCGTGGTCATCATCAACGTCGCGGCCACCAACAACCTGGTGCTCCTGGCGGTGAGCAGCGGACCGACGATCACCGGGACGTCCAGCTTCACGTTCTACTCGTTCCCGATCGGGGTGGGAGGCTCGGGCGAGGACACCAACTTCTGCGACTATCCGGGGGTCGGGATCGACGCCAATGCCCTCTACATCGGCTGCAACATGTTCAACGGCTCCCTGGCGTTCCAGCACACCACCGGCTACGTCATCCGCAAGTCGAGCGTCCTGGGGGGCGGGCCGATCGTCGTCACGCCGTTCGTGAACCTGTCCGGCGGCGTCACCGCCGGACCCTGGGCGCCGCGCGGAGTCGACAACGATGACCCGCAGGCGACCGAGGGGTATCTCATCGGCGTCGACATCGCCGTCTTCAGCCGGCTGGTCCTGCGGCGCGTGACCAATCCGGGCGGGACCCCGTCGATCTCCGCGAACATCAACCTGACGGTGCCGGTCACTTCGGCGCCGCTGCTCCAGGTTGCCTCGGGCTCGACCACCAGCCTCGACACCTCGGACGACCGCCTCTACATGGCGTCGATCCACAAGAACAAGATCACCGGGGTCAGCACGCTCTGGACGGCGCACAGCATCGCGGTCACCACCGCCTGCATCGGGGCGAGCACCGGCAGCAACCGGCGCAACGGCGGGCGCTGGTACGAGATCGGCAACCTGACCGCGTCTCCGTCGCTCGTCCAGTCGGGCACGCTGTGCGACACCGCCGCCACCAACCCCCGCGGCTACATCTATCCGACCGTCGCCGAGAGCGGCCAGGGCAACATGGCGATGGCGGCGACCGTCGCCGCCTCCAACATGCTGGCGGGCGCCGCGACCGCCGGACGGTTCCGGACCGATACGCTCGGCACCATCCAGGCGCCGGCCGTCATCCAGTCGGGGCTGGGCACCTACACGATCGTCGGCAACGGCCGCAACCGCTGGGGCGATTACTCGTTCACCGACATCGATCCGAACGACGACATGACCTTCTGGACGGTGCAGGAGTATGCGGACGCGCCGAACAACAACTGGGCGGTGCGCGTCGTGCAGCTCCAGGCGATCGTCCCCGCCGCTCCCTCCTCCGCGTCGCCCGCCACCGTCTGCTCCGGCGTCGCGTCGACCAGCGTGGCAATCACGGGGACGGTGATCCTCGGCTCGGCCTACTTCGATCCCGGACCCGATACCGGCGGTCCGGGGTACGCGAACCACATCACCGCCTCGGTGAACCACGGCGTGGCCGTCAACAGCGTCACGTTCACCGACCCGACGCACGTCACGCTCAGCGTCAACACGGTGGCGGCGACGGCGGGAGCGGCCAACGTCACGATCACCAACCCGGACGGCCAGTCGTCGACCGGCAACGGGATCCTGACCATCGCCGGCAACACGCCTCCGACGGCGTCGAGCAACGGCCCCGTCTGCGCCGGAGGGACGATCCAGCTGACGGCGTCGGCGATTCCGGGTGCCACCTACTCCTGGACGGGACCGAACGGATTCGTCTCGAGCCTGCAGAATCCTTCGGTCTCCGGCGTCGGCGCGCTCAATGCGGGGACCTACCAGGTGACCGCCACCGTGAGCGGCTGCACCACGCTGGCGGGAACCACCAGCGTCAGCGTGATCGCCAACGGCGGGTCGTGCAGCGACGGGAACGCCTGCACCCAGACCGACACCTGCCAGGCGGGCGCCTGCACAGGGTCGAACCCGGTTGTCTGCACGGCGCTCGATCAGTGCCACGACGCCGGGAGCTGCGACACGCAGTCGGGCGCCTGCTCCAATCCGAACAAGGCGAACGGCACGTCGTGCAGCGACGGCAACGCCTGCACGCAGAGCGACACCTGCCAGGCGGGTGTCTGCGCGAGCGGCGGCCCGGTGAGCTGCACGGCGCTCGACCAATGCCATGCCGCGGGGACCTGCGACACCGGGACCGGCGCCTGCTCGAACCCGGTCAGGACCGACGGCACGTCATGCAGCGACGGGGATGCGTGCACGCAGACCGACACCTGCGAAGCGGGCGTCTGCACCGGCGCGAATCCGGTCGTCTGCGCCGCGCTCGACACGTGTCACGATGCGGGTGTGTGCGACACCGGGACGGGTGCCTGCTCGAACCCCGACAAGGCGGACGGCACGACGTGCAGCGACGGCAATGCGTGCACGCAGACCGACACCTGCCAGGCGGGCGTCTGCGCCGGAGCGAACCCGGTGATCTGCGCCGCCGCCGACCAGTGTCATCTGCCCGGCGCCTGCGATTCGCAGAGCGGCGCCTGCTCGAGCCCGATCGCGCCCGACGGCACCGCCTGCGACGACGTGAACGCCTGCACGGCGGGCGAGACCTGCTCCGGCGGCCTGTGCGCGGGCGGGACGCCCGTGACGCCGGCCGACGTGAGCGACACCCTGCTGGTCACCGATGACGGCGCGACGACGACGATCGCCTGGACCGAGCCGGCGGGCGACTACAGCGTCTATCGCGGCGTCCGCAGCGACGGGACACCCTGGTCCTACAACCAGGTCTGCCTGGCGCCGCACACCGGCACGACCAGCGCGACCGACACCGACCTGCCCGGCGTCGGCAGCGTCTTCTTCTACCTGGTGACGCGCGTCGACACGTGCGGCGAATCGGCCCCGGGACGCGATTCCGCGGGAACGCCGAATCCGAATCCGGCGCCCTGCCCGTAGGCAGGCGCAGCCGGAGGGGGCCTCAGTCCGGCTCGAAGGTCTTGTTGATCGCGTCGAACGACGGGGGGCGATCGAGGCTGCTGAAGGCGCCGCGCTCGGCGATCTCGCGGGCGGCCTCGAGGAAACCGCCCCAGGCGGCGCGCGCCAGGGCGCTGCCGACGCTGATCCGGCGCACCCCGAGCGCGGCCATCTCGCTCACCGTCGTGAACCCGCTGCTGACCAGGACGTTGACCGGGAGCGGCGCGACCGCGCCGACCACGGCGGCGATGTCGGCGGGCGACCTGAGTCCGGGAGCGTAGAGACATTCGGCGCCGGCTTCGGCATAGGCGGTGAGCCGGCGGATCGTCTCCTTCAGGTCGGGGCGCCCGACGATGAACCCTTCCGACCGGGCGGTGAGCAGGACGCCGGCGCCGCCGCCGTCGATCGCCCGCCGCGCGGCGCGCACCCGCTCGACCGACAGCGCGAAGTCGAACAGGGGACGTGCCGGGTCGCCGCTGCCGTCCTCGATCGACAGGCCGGCGATGCCCGTGGAGGCGGCCGCCGTGACGCTCGCCGCGACCCCCGAGGGCTCGGTCGCGAATCCGGCGCCCAGGTCGGCGCTGACCGGCACGCCGACGCCGCCGGCGATCAGGCGCAGGTGCGCGAGCATGTCGGCGAGCGACACCTGGTGATCGGCGCGCCCCTGCGACCAGGCGAACCCCGAGCTGGTGGTGGCGAGCGCCTTGAAACCGAGCCGCTCCAGCCAGAGGCCGCTGCCGAGGTCCCAGGGGTTCGGGATCACGAAGCAGCCCGACTCGTGCAGGCGGCGGAACACCACGCGAAGCTCGGCGGATTTCGATGCGGCGATCACTTGATGCCGCCGATCAGCACGACGTCCTGCGTCGACGAACCGTAGGCGAAATAGTAGACCGGAGCGTCGGGCGCCCAGGCGCCGGTGCGAATGCGCCCCGACTTGAACTCGGTGACCATGTTGGGGCGGCTCTCGCCCGCCTTCATCATCCAGAGACTGTCCTGCCGGCCCGCGCGGCGATCGATCGCCAGCCACGAGCCGTCCCCGCTCCATTCGAAGTTGCTGATCTGCCCGTCGGTGAACCGGGTGAGGGGCGCGGCAGGTCCGTCCGGCACCGGCTTGCGGTAGACGTTCCACCCCTGGGCGCGATCGATGTAGTCGATGGCCTTCCCATCCGGCGCCCAGGCGATGTGCGTCGCGCTGGGCGGGAGGTGCAGATCGGGCACGACCTCTTCTCCATCGATGGTCAGGACCGCGTGGATGCTGAGCAGCCGCTCGCCCACCTTGTCGAGCCTCTCGTAGAGGACGCGCGTCCCGTCGGGGGAGATCGCCACCCCGCCGATCGATTTTCCGTCCACGATCTTGCGCGGCGCGGCGCCCCCGAGCTTCAGGGCCCAGATCGATTGCGGATCGCTCCAGACGACGTAGAGGACGACGTCGCCCTTGCGCGACAGCTCCAGGAGCTGCTCGCCCGCGCCGTCGGTGAGCCGCCTGAGCCCGCTCCCATCCGGATCGATTCGCCAGACGTGCGACACCACGCCCGCGTCGGCGTCGACCCGGGAGAAGACCAGGCCGGCGCCCGGCGCGTACGCGGCGTTGATGACGAAGACGCCGTCGGTCGTGAGCTGTCTTCGGTTGGCGCCGTCGGAGCCGATCCGCCAGAGGAAGACCCGGTTGCCGATCGGCGCCGAGAAGCCCGCGGCGTTCCCCGGCAGGGGAACGAGGCCCTGGATGGAGCTCGCGCTTCCCGAAACGAAGGTCGCCGGCTGCGCGTCCCACTTCTCCTGCAACCGTCCGACCCAGATGTTGTCGACGGTGACCCGGCGCACGGCGGCGACGGAGGCGCCGTCAGCGGCGACCGAGAGCGCGCCGTACCCATCGAGGTCGTTCGTCAGGCGGACCGTCTCGCCCCCCGGGTAGGCGACGCGGAAAATCTGCGGCACGCCACCGACGCTCACATCGAAGGCGCTGGCGAGGACCGCCTTCCCGTCCGGCATCCAGCGCACGCTCTGCACGAAGATCCAGTTGCGCGTGCCGAGGGGCGCGCGCTTGCCGGTTTCGACGTCCACGATCTCGATCGCCGACTTGACTCCGCCGACGGGCGACTGGATGCCGACGGCGATCCGCGCGCCGTCCGGCGACCAGTCGGGCGCCGCGATGAAGTTGTCGGGTCTCTTGATGCGCATGAGCTCGCGCTCCTGGCCCTTGTCCGGCTCGGCGATCACGAGGGAATCCTCCGCCGAGCCGAGCAGTCCGCGCCGGAAGCAGAGCCGCTTGCCGTCGGGAGAGAAGGTCGGCGCGGAATCGATGTCGTAGAGGATCTTGCGGGGCGGCCCGCCAAGCGAGGGCACCTGGAAGAGGGCGGAGTAGGTCGGTGCCTGTGGATCCGGCGCGAGGTAGTAGAGATAGTCCCCGTCGCGCGAGAAGGTGACGCCGGAGATGCGCGCCTCGCTGTCGCCGACGATGACCACGTCGCTGCCGGTCCGCACCTGCCGCACCTTGAGCGAGCTGGTCCGATCCCGCGACGTCACGTAGGCCAGGTAGCGCCCGTCGGCCGAGAGGACGGTTCCGGAGGCGTTGAAGTTGGAGTCCTCGAGGGTCATGAGGACCGAGATCTTGAGATCCTGCGCCCCCGACGGCGCCGAAGCGCCCGGCACCTCGTGCCGCAGCAGCGTCACGAGGCCGAACCCCAGACCGCCGAGACCGAGCAGGGTCGCCGCGGCGATCGCCGCCCAGAGGCCCTTGCCGCCGCGCGCCGCCGGGTGTGACACCCCGGACGCCGCCGTGCTCGCCGACGGGTGCGAGGGAGAAAGCGAGTCCCAGGTCTCGAACATCTCGCGCAGCTCGATCGCCAGGTCCTTCATCGACTGGAAGCGCTGGTCGGGGGATTTCGCGAGGCTGCGACGGATGACGCGGCGCAGCTCGCCCGGCGCCTCCGGGTTGAGCGTCTCGACCGGCGCCGGCTGCTCTTTCAGGATCCTGTGCATCACCTCGACGTCGGAGTCGGCGGCGAACGGGCGGCGGCCGGTGGCGGCTTCATAGAGGATGCAGCCGAGCGAGAAGATGTCGGAGCGATGGTCGACCGCCTTCGCCTGCACCTGCTCGGGCGACATGTAGCCGACGGTTCCCATGACCGCGCCGGCGCCGGTGACCGCCACGGCGGTCGACAGGCTGGTGCGATCGGCCTCCGGGACCGCCGCCTTCTCGGTCAGCTTCGCCAGGCCGAAGTCGAGGACCTTCGCGAAGCCGTCCTTCGTGATCATGATGTTCCCGGGCTTCAGGTCTCGATGCACGATGCCGGCGGCGTGCGCCTTCGCGATCCCCTCCGCCGCCTGGGCAAGGTATCCGACGACCGCGCGCAGCTCCGTCTTGTCCTGATGGATAGCCCGGTCGAGCGTGTCCCCGGCGACCAGCTCCATGGCGATGAAGTAGATCGGATCGGCGACGGCCCCGGCATCGCCCGGCGCGCCCGCGTCCCCGGTCGCGGCGGCGGGTCGGCGTGCCGCATCCTTCGACGGGCGCAGCTCGTCGCGGCCGATTTCATAGATGGTGACGATGTTGGGGTGGTTGAGCGACGAGGCCGACTTCGCCTCAGTGACGAAACGGCGCACCCGCTCGTCGTTGCGCACCAGGTGCGGCGGCAGGATCTTCAGCGCGACGCTGCGTCCAAGCGTCTCGTCGCGGGCGGCATAGACCTCGCCCATCCCGCCGGCCCCGAGCGGTCCGACGATGCGGTAGTGCGAAATCTCGTCGTCGGGCTCGAGGGTCCGTGCCATGCGATTCTCCATCGCTGCCGGGCGAAAGCGGCTGGATTCTAACCGCCGCGGTCGGCGCCTGTCCATCGGAGCGCCGGCGATGTCGATATCGAGATTGACGCGGCGTTATCGGGGACTACCTTTTGAATCCGCGCGTCGAATGTGCGGAGGGGGGGAAATGGAACCGAACAGCGCAGCCGATCACAGAATCGAACCGGAGTTCCTCGGGCCGCTGGGCGATCGGCCGCTCGCCGAGTCCGCCGGCCGGTCCACGCCCGGCGACCTGTTTCCCGGCGCCGCGAAGTTCCTCAGCCAGCGGCAGCAGGCGAAGCGCCGCGAGCAGTGGAACGCGGTGCGTCCGATGGTGAAGCGGCTCCTGACCGCGGGCGAGCACGTCCTGCACGTCGCGTACGCCCAGCAGGTCCCGCCGTTCATGCATTGCATCGGCCTCGGCCACTTCGTCTACGCCTACCATCAGGTCGTCCTCGTGGTGACCGACCAGCGGATCATCGAGGTGCTCCTGAACTTCCGCGCCAACGGTCCGGGGACCCGGATGCGCTCCTGGCCGCTCCGGAGCCTGAAAGCGCTCAAGCAGAGCTTCGGCAAGCTGACTGCGGTCCCGGGACAGGGACGCAAGCAGGGATGGAGGGTTCGGCTCCGCGGCGACCGGAAGCTCCTGGCTCTTCTGCTGCCGCGCCTGCAGCCGCGGCTGTTCGCGGAGGGCGCGGGACACTCCGAGCCGTCGCCGCTCTGGCACTGCCCGCGCTGCGGCGCCGGCGTGCGCCCCGAGCCCGAGGACTGCGCCTCCTGCCGCACGCGGTTCCGATCGACGCGCATGGCGACCATGCTGTCGCTCGCCTTTCCCGGAGCCGGCCTCTTCTACCTCGGGCATCCGTTCCTGGCGGCGTCCGATTTCCTGGGCGAGACGATGCTGTTCGCCATCTGGGTCGCCATGATGGTCGGCTCCTCCGCGAGCGACGGGCCGATGCCCGCCCTCCTGGTGGGCGGGCTTTTCTTCGCGCTGACCAAGATCGAGAGCATCCACGTGGGCCGCGTCCTCGGGGCGCGCTCGATCCCCGAGCCGGAGGGGCGCCGCGAGCGCCTCGTCAAGCTGGCCGTCGCGGGCGGCGCGCTCTCGGCGCTCCTGGTGGCCGGGGCCTTCCCGCTGGCGGCCTCGGCGCGCCCGCGTCTGGAGCACGATCTCGATCTGGCGAACGCCAGCGACTGGAGCGTAAGCCGCCGCGCCGCCGACTGGGTCTCGTTCAAGGACGACACGTCGGCGCGCTCGCAATGGACCCACGCTCCGACCGGCGCGCATCTCACGGTCTTCGCCTACCCGCAGAGCCTCCTCGACGACCCGGAGGAGTTCCACCGCAGCTACGCCGCGCGGATGCAGAAGCAGTCGGTGCGCACCCTGGTCGACGACACCACCGTTCCGGCCCCGTTCCACGGCTTCCGGTACGTCGCCGACCTCAAGGGGAAGAGCGGCCAGGAGGTGGCGCTGGTCTCCTACTTCCTCTACGACCAGGACGGGCACGACATTCATCATCTGTCGCTGGCGGTCCCGATCGACGACGCCCAGGCGGCCGACGCGCTGGTCCAGGATTTCGTGCGCCACGCGAAGTTCGTCGACGCCCTCCCGCCGCAGCGCTGAGCAGGCCTTCGGACCCAGGACGAGCGCCGGACGCCGTCCGAGGACGACGCCCGGCGCGCCGGGATCCGGGCGAAGACTAGCCTCCGCCCGTCCGCGATCGATCCTGCGAATCTCCCGGGGGAATCCTCTCGAGGGCTGCACGGTCGCGCAGGATGAAGCCGTTCCCGACGGTCTCCAGGATCCCGCTCTTCCCCCAGCGGCTCATGATGCGGATGACGGTCTCCTGGGTCATGCCGACCATGTCGGCGATCTCCTGGCGCGTCAGGGCCATCGGCAGGGAAATCCCGGTCCCGTCCGTCGTGCCGAAACGATCGGACAGCGCGAGGAAGAGCCGGGCGACGCGATACTCCGCGCGACTCGATCGCTCCGACAGTTTGCGGGTCAAATCGAGCATGCGTCGGGTCAGCCCGAGGAGCAGGCCGCGCGAAAGGAGCGGATTCGCGGCCAGGAGCATGAAGAGCTCTCCCCGGGGCACCGACACGAGACGGGTCGTTTCGAGCGCCACGGCGCTGGCGGGGAAGTCCCTCTCTTCGTAGGCGGCGACCGCTCCGACGGGGTCGCCCGGACCGAATATCTCGAGCAGAACGTCCTTCCCGTTCGCCGCCGACTTGACGATCTTGACCTGGCCCTCGGTGATGAAGTGGAACATGAGGGCCGGATCACCCTCGCGAAAGATGACCTGCCCCGGTTCGGCCGATGAGATCCGGATCAGGGGCAGGAGATGCGCGCGCTCCGATTGGCTCAGGCTCTGGAAGAGCGGCACGGCGGTCCAGGGGATCGGCGCTTCGTCGGTCATGACCTGATCCAGATCATACCTGCCTGGCCCCGGGTGTCCTATGCTCCCCACGCGGGAGGGCGTCGCCGACCGCGACGTCCACGCGAATGTGGGGGGTCTCATGGGCAACGAGGGTGTGGGCGACACTCCAGCGGGAACCCTGTCCGGTGCGGGACTGTCTCCCTGGTGGCGTCACGCCGCCGTGCTGGTGATGATTTTCGGATTCACCATCCTGTCGATCGTGACCGTCAAGACCTACTCCAACGCGCCGCCGATCCCTTCGCGTGTCGTCGACCAGGCGGGCGCGACGCTGTTCGGAAAGGAGGAGATCGAACGCGGACAGGAGGTGTTCTTCAAGTACGGGCTGATGGAGCATGGGTCGCTCTGGGGTCACGGCGCCTATCTCGGCCCCGACTACTCCGCCGAGTACCTGCACCGGCTGGCCGAGATCACCCGCGACACGCTGGCGCAGGCCCGCTACGGCCGGGGGTTCGTCGCGCTGGGGACGCCGGAGTCGAGCGCCGTCTCGGAGGAGACCCGCCGCGTCCTCAAGGAGAACCGCTACGACGCGCCGAGCGGCGTGCTCGTCTTTTCTCCCGGAGAAGCCGCCTCGTTCGCGGCGCAACAGGGCGAATGGCACGACTACTTCGCGGGCGCGACGCCGGCGCCGGGGCTGCCGCCGAATTTCATCCGGAACGAGGACGAGCTCCGGGCGCTGACGTCCTACTTCGCCTGGGCCGCCTGGGCGACGGTCGCCGATCGGCCCGGCAAGGACTACTCCTACACCAACAACTGGCCCTACGAGCCGCTGGCCGGCAACCGGCCGAGCGCCTCCACCTATCTCTGGAGCGGGCTGAGCCTCGTCACCCTGCTCGGCGGTCTCGGGCTCGTCCTGTTCGTGTTCGGGAAATTCGACTACCTCGGCTGGAGAGGCGAACGGGACGCCGGCCATGCCCATGGAAACGCGCTCGCGGGCTGGACGCCGACGCCGAGCCAGAGGCTCACCGCTCTCTACTTCGTCGTCGTCGCGCTCCTGTTCCTGCTGCAGACGCTCGCCGGCGGGGCCCTGGCGCACTATCGCGTCGAGACGGGCGCGTTTTACGGCTTCGATCTGGCGCGTGTCCTGCCGTACAACCTCCTGCGCACCTGGCATCTGCAGCTCGCGATCTTCTGGATCGCGACGGCCTGGGTCGCGGGCGGCCTGTTCCTCGCCCCGATCGTCGGCGGCGCCGAGCCGAAGGGACAACGGACCGGCGCCGCGATCCTCCTCGGCGCCCTGGCGGTCGTCGTCTTCGGCAGCCTGGGGGGAGAGTACCTGGGGATCAACGATCGTCTCGGAGGTCTCTGGTTCTGGTTCGGCCACCAGGGGTCGGAGTATCTCGACCTCGGCCGGTTCTGGCAGATCCTCCTGGCCGCGGGGCTGGTCCTCTGGCTGGTCCTGATGTTCCGGGCGCTGCGGCCGGCGATGAGGGAACGCGGTCGCGACTCGCTGGCGTCGCTTTTCCTGTACGCGGCGGTCGCCATTCCGGTCTTCTACCTGCCGGCTCTTTTCTATGGGCCGCACACGAACTTCGCCGTCATCGACAACTGGCGCTTCTGGATCATCCATCTCTGGGTCGAAGGGTTCTTCGAATTGTTTGCGACCGTCCTGGTGGCCGTGATCTTCGTCCAGATGGGGATGGTCGGCGCGCGGACGGCGACCCGGCTGATCTATCTCGACGCGATCCTCTATCTCGGGGCCGGGGTGATCGGCACGGGCCACCACTGGTACTTCACCGGGCAGGGGACGCTCAACATGGGCCTGGCGGCCTGCTTCTCCGCCATGGAGGTCGTGCCGCTGACGCTGTTGACGCTGGATGCGTGGGACTTCATCCGGCTCCAGGATCGGCGCTGCGACGGCTGCGGGCAGCCATTTGCCGCGCGGTACAAGTGGGCGATCTACTTCCTGATGGCGGTCGGCTTCTGGAACTTCGTCGGGGCGGGAGTCTTCGGCTTCCTGATCAACCTGCCGATCATCTCCTACTTCGAGGTCGGCACGGCGCTGACCACCAATCACGGCCACACGGCGATGTTCGGCGTCTTCGGCATGCTGGCGCTCGGGGTGCTCGTCTTCTGTCTCCGGGCCCTGACGCCCGACGAGCGCTGGGCCCGCACCGAGCCGCTCGTGCGGACCGGTTTCGTCGGGCTCAACCTCGGCCTCTCTCTGATGGTGCTCGTGGATCTCTTCCCTGCAGGACTCCTCCAGCTCTGGGATTCCCTGGCGAACGGTTACTGGCACGCCCGCCGCCTGTCGTTCACGATGACCGGCACCTTTCACACGCTGGAATGGCTGCGGATGGGCGCCGACCTCGTCTTCCTGCTGGTGGGCGTGGTCCCGATCGTCGCCGCGACGCTGCGCGCCGCCCTCCCGGGGGTAACATCTCCCCGGGTCGCGCGAGTGTAGGAGTGGGAGGGTAGGTTTTCGCTCACGCGCGCGTCCGGCCCGCCGGGATCGGGGGCAGGATGGGTGGCATGCGCGGAGACGAGGACAAGGACTCTCCCGGCGGGAGCGGGGACGGCCCCCTGGACGCCGGGCGGAACGTCGATCCCTGGCTGCGGCGATTTGCGGCCCGGGAGCGGGACGCCATCGCCGAGACCGAGCGCCTGGTGGCCCGGATCGTCGGGCACCGCGGGTTCCACATCGGGCGCGCGGAGCGGGAGGATCTGGTGCAGGAGACGATGACGCAGGTGTGGCAGGCGATCGGCAGCGGTCGCTTCGACGCGGCGCAGAGCTTCGAGGCGTTCGTCCGCACCGTCGCCACCCGGCGATGCATCGACTGGCGACGCAGCCGCCGCGCCACCACCGACCTCTCGCCGGCCCTGGCCGCGCCCGACGCCGACCCCGAATCCTCGCTCCTCGCGAAGGAAAGGGTGCGCGTCGGACAGCAGCTGCTCGCGGGACTGGGGGAGGGCTGCCGCGATCTCATCCGGCTGCACGCCACGGAGGGCCTGGCCTACGCCGAGATCGCCCGGCGCTGGGGCCGCAGCGAAGGCGCGCTCCGCGTGCAGATGAGCGACTGCCTGTCCCGCGCCCGCCGCCTCCTCGAGGCGATGCGTGGCGCGGAAGGCGGAGCGTCCCGATGAGCCGCGATCAGGACCACGATCGCATCGTCCTGCGCCTGGCCGACTACGCGGCCCGGCGGCTCGATCCGCCCGGGCGGACGGAGGTCGGCGCGCACCTGCAGGCCTGCGCCGATTGCGCGGGGATGGCGGAGGCTTACGACGTCCTCGCGGCGGCGAGCGCCGCCGGCGGCGCGCACCTGTCGAGCGAGGTGATCGCGGCCCTCGCCGTGGCGGCCCCGGAAGCCGCGCCCGGCGAGGAGCAGGCGCGTCACCTCGCGTCGTGCGCCTCCTGCTCCACGGATCTCCGCCTCGCGAAGCAGGCGAACCTGGCCGCCGCCGGGCCCGAGGCCTCGTTCGGCGGCCGGTGGCTCCTCCCGGTCGCGGCCGCCATCGCGATCGCCGTCCTCGGCCTGACCGCGATGCGCGCCTGGCAGCGATCCGCTTCTCTCTCCGACCGGCTCGCGTCGCTCGAGAAGGACAACGCCGCGCTGCAGACGCAGGTGGCCGATCTCTCCCGCACGGTGGCGGAGAACCGGGTCACGGGTGAGGCCACGGCCGGCGCCGACGGGGCGATCTCGTACCTGTACCTGCACGAGACGGTTCGCGGCGCCTCCGCGCCCGGGCGGCTTGCGCTGCGTCGCGGCCAGGACGCCGTCTACGTGGCGCTCGCGCTCGACCTTCCCGCCACGGCGCGGCGCCGGGGCGAGGACGGCCGCGTCACGCTGCGGGGGGAAGATGGCGGCGAGCCCTGGACGGCCGCCGTGCCCGGCCCCGAGATCGACGCCGTGCTCGCGCGCGGCGACGCGCTCCTGCTGCGGATCCCGGTGGCGTCGGTCCGGCCCGGCCGTCAGGAGATCCGGATGACCGCCGCGACGGCTCCCACGGAGCGCGTCTGGTTCCGCTCCGAGTTCGAAGTCAGCGCGCCGTCCCCGTCGCGATGAACGCCCCCCAGACCTCCGGCGACGTCGGGGCGCCGGCGTGGCGCTCGGCGGCGAGCCACTTGCGTGCCGCGCTCCCGAGCGCGTTCGCGGGTGACGCGCCGGCGCGCGCCTCGGCGTAGACCAGCTTCATCCATTCCCGCGTCGCCACGTCGGGGACCTGCCAGAGGCTGACGACGAGCCCGCGCGCCCCGGCGACCCGGAAGGCCCGCTGCAGTCCCAGCAACCCCTCTCCCGGCGCGGTCTCCGCCAGCCCGGTGTCGCAGCCCGACAGCACGACCCACGCGGTCGTGGAGAGATCGAGAGTCGCCACCTCGTCGGCCGTGAGGATGCCGTCATCCGGCGGCGGCGTGCCCGCCTGCGCCGAGACGCTCCCCCTCGGGGCGCGCCGGTTCGCGCCGGCGAGCGCCACGCCGGAGAGATCCAGCGGGTTGTCCGCGCCGTGGACGACGGCGTCCGCCAGGGGGACCCGCCCCGTCGTCGCGGCCGCGCCGGCGGGCCGCGGCGCGAGCTCGGCGGCGTTCCAGAACGCGTGCGTCGCCACGTGCAGGTATCGGCTCCGGGGCGCCAGGCGCTTGAACGCCTCTTCGGTCGCTCCCGCCCCCGTGAGCAGGCTGACCTGGGCGACGTGGGCGCGCCGCAGCGACGCGGCGACGTCGCCCGCTTCCGCCGACGCTTCCGGCAGAGGCGGGAACAGGTGCGCGGCGACGGCGCCCGGGCCGGCGTCGAAGTCGGGTCCGCCGACGACCAGCGCCCGTCCCGCACCGGTCCCGGCGTCGGCGGCCGCCGCGAGATCGCGCTCGGCGGAGAGCATCCGGATGGCAGGCCGCATCTCGACCAGGTAGCGATCCCCGCCCACCGGGAGCGCCGCCAGGTTGACCAGGTCGAGGGCGCCGTCGGGGACCACGAACAGGGTCGCGACCGGCGGCGCGCCGGCTTCGGCGCCGAGCGCCGGCACGATCGGATCCCAGATCGCCCCGCGCAGGGCGGCGCCCGCGTCGCGCCGGGCGCGCTCCAGCGCGGCGCGCGAGCTGCCCAGCCCCTGGGGGGCGCGCGCCAGCGCGGATCGCCAGCGCTCCACCGCGGCGTCGACGGTCGCGGCGCTCCCGAGACGGACGAGCCGCGGCGGCCCAGCGGCGCCGCGCATCACCAGGGCGACGTAGGCTTCGTCGGGCGCGGCGTCCTCGAACGGCGTGCCGGGGCGGTGCACGCCCCCGGCCGCCAGGTCGATGCGGACGTACGACATCAACGCCTCGCCGGGACCGAGCACGCGCGCGATCGCATCGAACCCCGCGGTCTCTTCCCTGCGGCCGGACTGAAACGCGGCGCTTGTGGCGGCGAGGCTCTGCTCGCTCCGGTCGCGCTCGCGCCGCGCCGCTTCGATCTGCGCCAGGATGTCGCCGGGCGGATCCCCCTCGGCGGCGCGCACCAGGAGCCGCGCCAGCCGTGAGCTGGCCCGCGCCAGGTCGCCACGCAGGCGCTCGACTTCCGGATCCCCGCTGGCCAGCAGGAGCCGCCGGCGCGCCATCGCGTCGAGCACCAGCGCGCGGGATCGGATGAGGCTGTCCCAGGCCATGCGATCCAGATCCGGGGAGGGGGTGGTCGCGCCGGCCGCCAGCCGCAGCGCCAGGTCGAGACCGCGCGGCCGGGTCGCGGCATAGCGCAAAGCCGGCGCCTCGGCCAGTGCGAGAGCCGCCAGCCAGAGCTGGTCGCGGCCGAGCTCCTCGGCGCGCAGCGCCGCCGCCAGCGCCGCGTCGCCGCGGCCGAGGTCGATGTCGATGGCGGCACGCAGGCGGAGCGGGCCGGCGAGATCGGGATGCGCCGGGCCGAGGAGCGCCTCGGCGACGTCGAGCGCGCGGTCGACGAGCGCCAGCGCTTTCTCGGATCCGCCCGCCATGCGCTCGATCTCCGCCTCCGCCAGGAGCGCGTTGGCGGTCCTCGAATGCCGCGGCCCGAGCGTGGTCTCGAAGACCGCCACCGCCTTCGCGGCGCGCTCACGCGCTGTGTCGAAGCGGCCCGCCCGGGCATCGAGCCGCGCCAGGCGCAGCTCGATGCTCGCGGGCGTCGCGTGATCCTTGCCGTAGATGTCGAGGTCGATGGCGAGCGCCTGCTCGTACAGCTCGCGCGCCGCCGCCTCGTCGCCCAGATCGTCCAGGACCCGACCGAGGAGCCCCGAGAGGCGCGCGATCGGCTTCCTTGCGGTCGGCACGTTGGTGCGGAGGAGCTCGAGGGCGCGCTCGTAGGTGCGGCGCGCCGCCTCGTCGTCGCCGAGACGGCGCTGCACGTACGCCAGGCTGCCGAGGGCGGCGGAGACGTCCTCCGGGTCCTGCGGCACCTGCGCCTCGGTCATCGCGACCACGCGCTCCATCAGGATGCTCGCCCCGGCCAGGTCGCCGGCCTGCACGGAGGAGATGGCCAGGTCGGTCAGGCTCGCGCCGAGATCCAGGTCGCCGGGTGGAAGCGTCTCTTCGCGGATCTCGAAAACGCGCTTGTAGAGCGCGGCGGCCTCCTCGTCGCGGTCCAGCGCGCCATAGAGTCCGGCAAGGTCGGCCAGCGCGTCGGCGGTCACCGGGTGGCGCTGTCCGTAGCGGGCTTCGAGCATCGACTCGGCCCGCTCGAGAAGCGGCAGCGCCTCGTCGACCCGGGTCTCCTCGCGCAGCAGGCGGCCCTTGGCGTTGAGAGACCAGGCGAGAAACGGGCTCGCCGGGCCGATCCGCTCCTGCGCGGTGGCGATGGCCTGATCGACGAGCCCGGTGGCCTCGTCGAGATGGCCTTCGCGCCGCACCTTGGCATGCTGGCCGAGCAGGGCGCGCACCTCGCAGGCCGAGTCGCCCTTCGCCTGCGCGTCGGCCAGCAGATCGGCCCAGTAGCGCCGGCTCGCCTCCACTTTCTCGGCTTCGGTGCGCGCGGGCCGCGGCCCGGCCCTGACGGTGAGCCGGAACGCCGCCCCGCAAGCGTGCGTCTCGTCGCCTTCGACGATCACCTCGAGAGCGTCCCGGGCCGCGGCCTCGACAGTGAGCGCCGGATTGATGACCCTGAAGCCGCGCACCCGGCCGAGGCTCTCCGTGGATCCTCCGGCGGCGCGCCTGCGGATCTCGAGCGAGGCGTTGAACCGGGGAGTCTCCATGTAGACGGTCCAGGGGCCGTTCCGGTCGGGGACGAACGCGGCGACGAACCGCTGGCCGGTCTGATCCCCCGGCGCCAGCGACGCCTCGAGGGGCTCGTCGGGCCGAAGCAGGGGCCGTGCCGGCGCCTCCTCGGCCCCGGCAGCGCCGTTGGGCGTGAGCGCGGCGGTGGTCAAGGCGCCGGCGGCCACGAGGGCGGCCAGGACGACACCCGGGACGATGCGCGGCGAAGGCATCGGGACGGCCTCCGGCGGGAATCCTACACCTGCGGCCTAACACCCGCCCGGGTTTGTCGAGTGATGAGACATGTCCCCGCTCTTCGGAGGAAACTTGCCATGAAGCCGTCTTCGATCCGTCCCGTCAGGGTCGTCCTGGTGCTCCTGTTCGCCCTGGTCGCCGTCGCGCTCGCGCCATCCAGGCCGGCAGAGGGCGGTCCGATCCCCGGCTCGAAGTGGTCTTCGATAGGCCCCGAGCCGGACTGCTGCTTCTTCCCATTCGGGGAGACCGGCAGGGCCACGTCGATCGCCGTCAATCCCCAGAATCCCGACGACGTCTGGATCGGCACGGCAGGGGGCGGAGTCTGGCACAACGTCGGCGGGAAGTGGTTCCCGATGTCGGACGACCAGGCGTCGCTCGCCATCGGCTCGCTCGCCCTGACGGGGTGCAACTCGACGGGATGCGCGAAGATCTACGCCGGGACCGGTGAGAACGCCATCCGGCGCGACACGTACTACGGCGCCGGTCTCCTGGAAGGGAACATCGCAGGCAACAGCGTGACCTGGACGCTGCACAAGGGGCAGGCCGGGCCGCCGGCCTACGACTTCACCCACGGGACGATCTACAACGTCGTCCTCGACCCGACGACGAGCGGGGCGAGCCAGGTCATCTACATCACGGTGTCGAGCGGCGTCACGGCGTCGGCCAGCGAGTCGACGGTGACGGCGCGGCCGCCCCTCGGCGGGTGGGGCATCTACAAGTCGAGCGACGACGGCAACACCTGGACCAGGCTCACTGTGCCGGGAGCTACGGGGGGCATCTTACAGGTGCGCCCCACCGACCTGGAGATGGACCGGACGAACGCCAGCACGCTCTACGCCGGGTTCCTCGGCCGGGGGATCTTCAAGTCGGTCGACGCCGGCGCCAACTGGTGCCCGCTCGATCCCGGAATTCCGAAGCCCGCCGGCTGCCCGATGACCTATGGTCTGCCGACCCTGCCGACCCAGTTCGACCACGTCGAGATCGACATCTACCGCGGCGACCACAACCACCTGTACGCGTCGTTCGGCAACTGCCCCGACCGCCTGATCGCCGACTGCGAGCCGTCGATCTACGAGTCGACCAACGCCGGACTGAACTGGACCGCCCGTTACATCGGGTCGACCACCGCGACGTCGTTCGGCGACCTGTACTGCCCCCGCGCTTACACGCGCTACATGCACGGCCTGACGATCTCGCCGACCAACCCGTCCACGATCTACGTCGCCGGCTATCACATCTGCGAGTCGGACGATCACGGCGAGACATGGGTCGAAACCGACGACAACACCGGAGGCGGGATGCTCCACCCCGACCACCACGCGATCGTGTTCCACGCGACCACGACGTCTCGGGTGTACGACGTGAACGACGGCGGCGTCGCCTTCTCGACCGATGGCGGCGGGCACTGGACACCCAGCACCTACGGGCTGGACACGTTCGAATTCCAGTCGCTGGCGACGTCGCCCGACACCGCGCAGGTCTTTGGCGGGACGCAGGACAACTCTGCCGTGGCCTGGAACGGGTTGAAGAAGTGGCAGCACATGAACTGCTGCGGCGACGGCGGGTACGCCGCCTACGAGACCTACAACTTCGGCGGGTTCTTCAACAAGCTCAACATGTACACCACGACCAACATGAACTCCCTCGCCAACCTGGCGGTGCTGCCGGTCAAGTCGGAGAACGGCGGCGGCACCTGGCCGCAACCGGGCGACCCGCCGGTGTCGTACGACCTCGGTCTCAACGACACCGACTCGCGCTCGTTCTATCCGCCGCTGGTGGTCGCAGGCGGGTACGTGATGTTCGCGACCGACCGGCTGTACACCAGCGTCGACCAGATGCACGACTGGCAGCTGCGCAGCCCGCAGCTCAGCAGCGACCCGGAGACCGAGATCTTCTCCCTCGCCGACGCCATCACCGCGATCGCGGTGGCGCCGTCGAACCCGAGCCGCTGGTACCTCGGCTACTACAGCGGAAAAATTTTCTACACCAACTCCGCCTGCTCGAACGTCTCCTGCTGGACGCAGGTGAGCAACCCGGGCGGCAACGCGCCGGTCACCTGGCTGGCGGTCGACCCGACGTCGGCCGACAACGTCTACGCCACCGTGTCGGGGTTCGCGCCGGGGATCCACGTTTTCAAGACCGCGAACGCCGGTGTTGTCTGGAGCCCGGCCGGGTCGCACCCCGATCTGGACGGGGTTCCGGCCAACACCATCACCGTCGATCCGGGCGATCCCAAGGTCCTCTATCTCGGCACCGACCACGGCATCTATCGCAGCGATTCTCACGGCGATTCGTGGAACCGGTTCAGCGACGGGCTCCCGAACGTGCCGGTCTATGCCATCACGCCTGACGAGAGCCGCGAGCTGCTGTTCGCCGCCACCCACGGCCGGGGCGCGTGGCTCCTGACCTCGAACAAGGGCATCGGCAGGACGTTGGTGGACGGGCCGATCCGCGTCGGTCCCGAGATCCGGTACAACCTGCCGGTCTTCGGCAGCCACCTCTCGGAGAACGCCTCGTGTCTCGTCAAGGTGATCGCCGCAGACGGCAGCGTCTGCGCCTCGGGGCGCACCGACGCGCTGGGCGGCACGATCCACACCGATGCGGAAGGAAACCTCGCGACGACGCAGGCGAACAAGTACGTCGATCTGCCGGTGGTCTGGGCCTGCGCCCAGGGGAGCTGCCTCGACACCGAGATGAGGAAGTGCGTGCAGGGGACGGCGGGCCCGTCCAGCGTCGAGGTCGACTGCGGCGGCGGCGTGACGGTCAGCAGGGACCCGGGGCCACAAGGCGAGCCGAACCCGGGCAGCAGCCGGTTCACGCTGGGTGAGACGAACCCCCCCGATCCCATCAGGATCGGCGGGATGTTCTCGCTCCTCCCGGCGATCCAGACCGGCGACGGCGCGTCGCAGATCTTCTGCGCGCCGATGGTGCCGTTCGCGCCGGGCGACACGCAGGGGGCGATCCTGCAGCGCGCCGCCGACATGGTGAACGGCGACGGCAGCTGCCGCGCCGCCGGGGTCCAGGCGGTCGTCGAAGCGCCCCAGGACGGCGGCGAGGATGAGGACGCCTTCGCGCACTCCGGCCACCTGAGCCTTACAGCACCCGGCCTCACCGGCGGCAAGCTGATCCCCGGCCTGAAGATCATGCCGGGCCAGGCGATGGGGTCCTGTTTCACGGCCGGCGACCTCCTCGATCTGATGCGCGGGCGAAGCCGCAGCATGAAGATCCAGTTCGCGACCGGACCTGGCGGCTCGACCGGCGCGCCGATACGGATCCTCGAGCAGTCGCTGCTCGGCGAGTGCGACATCACCGTCCCGGCGCCGGCGGGCGCCACGGGAAGCGGCATCGCCGCCGCCGTCGCGGCGGCGTTCCAGGCCGGCGGCATCCCGTCGCCCTATCCGCTCTGCCCGGTCGACAGCAATCCGCGCGACGTCTTCGCGGCGGGCGACTCGGTGCACACCGCGCTGGCCACAGACCTGACGATCTGTCTCAACGACCCGGCGGTCGGCGTGACCGTCCTGCCGTCGGAGGTCTGCACCACCAACGCCGATTGCGACGACGGCAACCCCTGCACGACCGACACGTGCATTCCGGGCACCGGACTCTGCCAGTCGACCCCGGCGCCGAACGGCACGCCGTGCGACGACCAGAACGCCTGCACCGTGGGAGGCACCTGCCAGTCCGGCGCCTGCGGCACGCCGGTCGTGTGCAACGACGGCAATCCCTGTTCCACCGACGTCTGCAACCCGGCGACCGGCGCCTGCACCTCTTTGCCTCGCGTCTGCGACGACGGCAATCCGTGCACCACCGACACGTGCAGCGCCGCCACCGGCGGCTGCGTCTTCACCCCGGCCCCGGCCGGCACCGCCTGCAACGACGGCGACCTCTGCACGACGGGCGACACCTGCGTGTCGATCCCGGGCAGCACCACCCCGATCTGCCAGGGCGCGCCGAAGTGCGCCGATGCCGACCCGTGCACCGCCGACACCTGCGACGCGGCGACCGGCGCGTGCGTCAACACGCCGATCCTCTGCGACGACGCCAACCCCTGCACGGCCGACGCCTGCGTGGGCGGGGCCTGCGTCTCGACGCCGATCGCCACAGGATCGGTCTGCGACGACGGCAACCTGTGCACGACGGGCGGTACCTGCCAGCCCGACCCGTTCACCGGCGCCGCGACCTGCACGTCGATGCCGGTCAGCTGCGACGACGGTGACGCCTGCACCGGCGACTCCTGCGATCCGACCACCGGCGGCTGCGTGCACCTGACCCTGGCGCAGTCGGAAGTGCCGAACGGCTTCCACTTCACCACCGCGTCCTCGATGACCTGGCCCACGGCCCCGGGGGCGTCGTTCTACAACACCTACCGCGGCACCATCCCGCAACACATGATGGCCAGCCGGCCGCCCGCCGGACCGCTTTACGACCAGACCTGCTTCGAGTTCGGCGACGCGCACGGCGACGGCGCGACGAACTCGACCGACGCGGCGTCGCCGCCGGTCGGGACCGGCTTCTACTACCTGGTCTCGGAGGAGACCGGCTGCGGCGAGAGCAGCATCGGCAGCGACTGGAACGGGACGCCGATCCCGAACGCCAACCCCTGCGCCAACCCGGCGCCGCCGCAACTCCAGATCGTCAAGAGCCACTCCGGCAACTTCACCCAGGGCCAAACGGGCGCCAACTACTTCCTGGTGGTGTCGAACATCGGTCCCGGCCCGACCTTCGGGATGGTGACCGTGACCGAGCTTCGGCCTCCGCCTCTGACGCTCGTCTCGATGGCGGGGCCCGGGTGGAACTGTCCCGCCTCACCCGGCAATACCTGCAACCGAAGCGACACGCTCGCGCCCGGCGCCGCCTATCCGCCGGTCACCGTCACGGTGAACGTGGCGTCCAACTCCTACACACCTGTTCTCAACGAGGCGGACGTGTCGGGCGGCGGCGCGCCGGACGCGATGAGCACCGATTCGACCACCGTCATCCAGCTCGCTCCGGCGTTGAGCGTCGTGAAGAGTCACAGCGGGCATTTCCACCGCGGGCAGACGGGCGCCACCTACACCGTGACGGTGTCGAACACCGGCAACGCTCCGACGAGCGGCACCGTGACGGTCACCGACAACGCTCCCGTCGGCCTCACGAACGTTTCGATGTCGGGGACCGGCTGGAACTGCCCGTCGCCGGGGAGCACCTGCACCCGCAGCGACGCGCTGGCCACCGGATCGTCCTATCCTGATCTGACTGTCAGCGTCGATGTCGCGCCCGACGCGCCGCTCCCGACGCTCACCAACCAGGTGACGGCGTCGGGCGGAGGGTCGGCCAGCGCCTCGGCGAACGATCCGACGACCATCGATTACCCGCTCTTGGCCTTACTCAAGAGCCATGTCGGAAACTTCTTCCAAGGCCAGCAGGGGGCGGTTTACACCCTGAGGCTTCAGAATCAGGGCTTCGGCCCGACGGCGGGAACGATCACCGTGACCGAGGTCGCCCCCGCCGCGCTGACGCTGGTGTCGATGTCCGGCTCCGGGTGGACCTGTCCCGCCTCGCCCGGCAATGTCTGCACGCGCAGTGACGTCCTGGCCAGCACCGCCTACTACCCGGACATCACGGTGACGGTGAACGTGGCGGCCGCTGCACCCTCGTCGATCACCAACGAGGCGGACGTGTCGGGAGGCGCTTCGAACGGCATCGGGAAAGGGTTCGACATCACGCAGATCGATCCCGCCGTTCCCGTGCTGAGCATCACCAAGACCCACACCGGCAACTTCACCCAGGGTCAGCAGGGCGCCACTTACACGGTGACGGTGTCGAACACCGGCAACGCGCCGACCAGCGGCACGATCACCGTGACGGAGACCGTGCCCTCGGGTCTCGTGCTGGTCTCGATGGCGGGGACCGGCTGGACCTGTCCTTCTCCCGGCAACACCTGCTCGCGCAGCGACGCGCTCGCCGCCGGGGCCAGCTACCCGGTCATCACGGTCACGGTGAACGTGCTCGCCACCGCGACCTCTCCTCAAAACAACCAGGTCTCGGCCGCGCAGCCCGGACTGCCGCCCGCCACGGCCAGCGATCCGACCAACATCGACCCAGGCGTCCCGGTGCTGAGCGTCACCAAGACCCACAACGGCAACTTCTCGCAGGGGCAGACGAACGCCACCTACAAGGTGACGGTGAAAAACACGGGCCCGGTTCCGACCGCCGGGCTGGTGAACGTCGACGACCTGCTGCCCTCCGGCCTGACGTTCGTTTCGATGTCCGGAACCGGATGGACCTGTGGGGGGCCGCCGCACTGCAACCGTAACGACTCTCTGGCGCCGGGCGCCAGCTACCCGGTGCTCACGGTCACGGTCAACGTCCTGCCGACCGCGTCGTCGCCCCAGCTGAACCAGGTGAACGTGGGCGGAGGAGGCGCGGGGCCGGCCATGGCCAGCGATTCGACGACCATCGTCCCCGCCGGCGTGCCGAATCTCAGCGTCACCAAGACGCACGTCGGAAACTTCTTCCAGGGGCAGACGAACGCCACCTACACGGTGATCGTGTCGAACAGCACGGGCGCCGGGACCACAAGCGGGCCGGTGAACGTGGATGAACTGCTGCCCCCCGGTCTGGCGCCGGTCTCGATGTCGGGGACCGGATGGAGCTGCAACCCGACCCATTGCACCCGCATCACCACCCTGGCGCCCGGCGGCAGCTACCAGCCCATCACGGTGACGGTGAACGTGCTTGCGGGCGCGTCGTCGCCCCAAGTGAACCAGGTGAACGTGTCGGGTGGCGGATCGGCGCCCACCTCGACGACCGATCCGACGGTGATCATCGTGCCGTAACGGACGACTCTCGCGCGGCCGGATCGACAGGCGCGCGGCCGGAACGGCGCATCCGGGCGATCCCCGGGTGCGCCGCCGGCCGCGCGCCGTTTCGCGGCACGCCGAACCGGGTTAGAGTGCCCGCGTGGGCACGGTCCTCTCCGTCATCCTCGGGATCGGTCTGGCCGCCGCGTGCGGCTTCCGGGTCTTCGTGCCGTTCTTGATCGTCGGGACCGCCGCCCGGACGGGACACCTGGCCCTCGGGTCGTCGTTCACGTGGCTGTCGTCGACGCCGGCGCTCGTCGCGCTCGGCCTCGCGACGGTGCTGGAGATCGGCGGGTACTACGTGCCCTGGCTCGACCACCTGCTGGACGTGGTCGCGACTCCGGCGGCGGTCATGGCCGGCGCGGTGATGACGGCGTCGGTCGTGACCGGGCTCGACCCGGCGACGCGCTGGATCCTGGCCCTCATCGCCGGCGGCGGGATCGCCGCCACGGTCCAGGCGCTGACCGTCGGGGCGCGCAAAGTCTCCCTCCTGACGACGGGCGGGTTCGCGAACCCGGTGGTCGCGACGGCGGAGCTCCTCGGATCGATCGTGCTTTCCGTCGTGGCGATCGCGCTGCCGTTGCTCGCCTTCGCGATGATCGCCTGGGGGCTGTTCTTCGGCGTCCGGTTCGTCCTGCGGCGCGGTCCGGGATCCGGTGCCGGCCCCGGGGCCCGCGTCAGCCCCGGCGGCCTATATAAATAAGGTGGGGGGTCGGCTCGGGAGGCGGGCGCTGTCCGAAGAGGCGGCGCAGGGAATGCTTCAGCCGGCGCAGCGGGCGGCGCCGGGCACCCTGGTGGAAGCGGGTCGCCCTGCAGACGACGGTCTCGAAGCCGCACTCCTCCATCGTCCGGGTGAGGGTGCCGGCGTCCCAGCGGCGCAGGTGCTGCCAGCGGTGGAAGACGCAGCCGCACTCGGGACAGAGCTGGCTCTCGGCTTCCATCCGCTCCTCGTTCGGAGTGGTCACAACCGCCACGCCGCCGGGACGCAGGAGCCGGTGGATCTCGCGCAGCGCCGGACGGAGCTGTTCGTCGAACAGGTGCTCGACCACCTCGACGCAGAGGACGGCGTCGTAGGCGCCGTCGGCGAGCGGTGTCGGGACCCGTTCGGCGCGGGTCACCCCCTCGAAGGCGGGGAAGCGCTGCAACCGGGCCGTCGCCTCGCGCACCGATCGCTCGGAAAATTCCACGCCGGAGGCGCGCAGGCCCTGCTCGAGGATGCGCTCCAGCATGAAACCCGGACCGCAGCCGAAATCGAGAATCCGGCGGCCGCGCAGATCGACGCTTTCGCCGATCGCCTGCAGGATCGAGGCGCCGGAGTGCTTGCTGAAGTAGTGATCCTTGTAGGCGGGGTTCGAGGCGTAATAGTCCCACAGGCGGCCGACCCGCTCCGGGGTCCACTCGATCGGGTGCGTCCGGAACGGTGCGGCCGGGACCTTGTCCGTCGGCTGCGTCGATTCGATGGTCATCGCCGCGCGTCCATCGTCTCGGCGATCGCCTCCTGCCAGCGCGCCAGGTAGTGCCGCACGTGGAATCGATCGTGCGCCATCTCCCGTCCGGCGCGGCCCAGTCTACGGCAGAGGGCGGGATCCGCGCACAGGGCGCGCAGCCGCTCGCGCAGCACGGCGGGATCGTTAGACGCGTATCCGGTCACCCCGTCCTCGAGCCACATCTCCACGTCGTGATGCCGCGTGGTCACCAAGGCCAGGCCGCAGAACAGCGCCTCCAGCCGCGAGCGCGGCATCGGGCTCCTGCGGGTCGGGTTGAAGTAGGCGGAGTAGCGCGCGATCAGATCGCGATAGGCGCCGAAGCGCGAGCGGGCATAGCCGTCGGAGACGAACCGGCGCCAGCCGCGCGCGCCGCGCGCCAGGTCGTCACTGCCGAAGGCGAAGTCGGCCGCGTTCCAGAGGACCCGCCAGGGGTTGAGCGCGGGCGACGGAACGGAGACCCGGCGGAACTCGCGCTCCGGATCCTTCCCCAGGTAATCGCACGGCAGGCCGGCGCTCACCACCTTATAGAGGTCGTATCCCTGGTAGACCGGCTTGCGCGCCAGCGAGTTGATCACCGTCAGGACCTTCTTCTCGTAGGTGGCCTGCGGGTAGTCGGCGGGGTCCAGCCCGTGCCAGATCGTGCGGGCGCGCGGGAAGCGCCACTCGCGCGCCGCCTGGTGCGAGTTGGCGACCACCAGAGCCCGGTCGCCGATCAGGTCGACCACGGCGCGCCGCTTCTCCTCGTCGACCGTCACCCCGGCGCCGCTCGTCGGCCCGGCGCCTTGCGTCCCGCCTTCGGCGGCCGCCGGGTCACCGTCCGCGCCGCGGAACGGCGCCGGCCCGTGACAGAGCGCGATGATCGGGATCCGCAGGCTCTCGAACAGTCGTTGGAACGGGTACGGGGCGGAGGACGACGGCTGCAGGATCTCCTCGTCGAAATGGAGGATCGCCAGGTCGTAGCCGCGTCCGTCGCCGACGCCTGCCGCCGGCGCGAACGAGACGTTGGGTTGCAGCGGGCGCGATCGGAAGTTCCAGCGCCGGAAGCCCTCGCCCGCCAGAAGGACGAAGTCGTGCGGCAGGCGATGCAGCTCGTACTGGTGCCCGACGTGCCAGGGGTAGTTGAGGATCCGGAGACGCATCAGGGCGCCGAAAGAAACGCGCGGCAGAAGCGCTCGAAGCAGAAGGCGATCCAGACCGGGAACGCCTCCTTGCTTTCGCCTCTCAGAAGCCGCGCGAAGCGCTCTCGCGCCGCGCCCGCGTCGAACAGACCGCGCGCGGCGAACTGGGCGCTCTGAAGCGTCTCCTCGACCCGCGGGCGCAGCGCTCCGGTCAGAAGGCGCGGCAACGGGACCGGGAAGCCGATCTTCTCGCGCGCCAGGATCCGGCGCGGCACCAGGCCCTCCGCGGCCGAGCGCAGGAGCGGCTTGGTCATGAAGCGGGGACGATGGAACAGCCGGCGCGCCAGACGCGGCTGGTGCGCCTCGTCAGGGAGCCCGAGGGAGAATTCGACGAGGTCGACGTCGAGATACGGTACCCGCGTCTCGATCGACGCCGCCATGCTCATCGTGTCGGCCTTCATCAAGAGGTTGTCCGGCATCCAGGTCTCGAGGTCGGCGCGCAGCATCCGGCGCAGAAGCGTGCCTTCCGTCGCGGCCAGCGCGTCCCGCAGCGGCCGCAGCGGGTCGTGCGCGCCGAGACCCGCCGCGACGTCCGCGGTGAGCAAGGCGCGGTTGCCGGTGCCGAAGTAGTGGCTGCCGGAGATGAACGCGTCGATCGCCGCCTCCGGGCCGCGCGCCGACAGGGCGTCGAGCGCCCGGGCGTACTGTTTGTAGCCGAGGAAGACCTCGTCCCCCCCTTCGCCCGACAGGACGACCGTCACCGATTCCTTCGCCTTGCGCGACAGGAGCATGACGGGGAGCGCGGCCGGGTCGGCCATCGGCTGGTCGGCGTACCAGATGAAATCGTCGAGCGCGGCGGCGTACTCGTCGCCGGTCACCTGGATCTCGGTGTGCTCGGTGCCCAGCGCCCGCGCCACCTCGCGCGAGTAGTCGAACTCCTGGTACTTCGGGTCCTCGAACCCGATGCTGAAGGTGCGGACCGGGCCGGCGCCGGGACGATGCCGCGTCATCAGCGCCACGAGCGTGCTGGAGTCGAGCCCGCCGCTCAGGAAGACGCCGACCGGGACGTCCGATCGCATCTGCAGGCGGACCGACCTGTCGAGGTGGGCGCGCGCCGCCGCCACGACGTCGCCCGCGCCGGCCGCGGCCGCGCCGTCGATCCCGAGCCGCCAGTACCTCTTGATGGAGAGGTCGCCGTCCTTGTAGACCGCGACGTGGCCCGGCGGCAGCTTGCGCACCGCGCGCAGGATGCTCCGGTCGCCCGGGACATAGCGGTAGCAGAGCAGGAGGTCGAGGCCGATCGGATCGACCGCCCGATCGAACTCCGCTGTCAGGAGCGACTTCACCTCCGACGCGAACAGGAGGCGGTGCGGCTCGTGCACGTAGTAGAGCGGTTTGACGCCGATCTGGTCGCGCGCCAGCAGGATCGAGCGCGTCTGCAAGTCGAGGATGGCGAACGCGAACATGCCGCGCAGCCGCTCGACGCAGGCGGCCCCCTCCTCTTCATAGAGGTGGAGGATCACCTCGGTGTCCGACTCGGTGGTGAAGCGATGGCCGCGCGCCAGAAGCGGCGGCCGCAGCTCGCGGTAGTTGTAGACCTCGCCGTTGTAGACGATCGCCCGGGTGCGGTCCTCGTTCCAGATCGGCTGGTGGCCGCCGGCCACGTCGATGATCGACAGCCGCTTCACGCCGAGGGCCGCCGGGCCGTGCAGCAGCGCCCCCGAGTCGTCCGGACCGCGGTGGTGAATGCGGTCGCACATCTGCTTCAGCAGATCTCCGTCCGCCGCGCGCTCCGGGTCGCGCCAGACCGCGCCCGCGATGCCGCACATTCAGGCGTCCCTTCGCGCGGTCGTCTTTCTCAGGATGAACAGGACCTCGTTGTCGCGCTTGAACATCAGCTCGATGTCGAACGACCAGAGACGCCGCAGCGCCGCGACCAGATCGACCAGCTCGGCCTGGGTCCAGACGTGGAAGTGGATCGCGGCGCGCCGCGCCAGGAGGGTCTCGACCTGGCGCTCTCGCCCGGCGGGGTCGGCGATCTTGTCGACCAGGCGGGCCCACTCCTCGTAATGGGCGCGGCGCGACCAGGCCGGCCCCTCCTGGTAGTCGCGCATCAGGTGCTCGATCGAGGTGACCGGACGGTCGCGGTCGAAGGTGAAGCGCTTGTCGGGGATGGCGAGATACAGGAAGCCGCCCGTCTTGAGGACGCGCAGCATGTTGCCGACCGCGGCGATCGGATTCTCGCAGTGCTCGACGAAATGGTTGGCGATGACGAAGTCCTGGCTGCCGTCGGCGACGGTCGCGAGCGTCTCCCCGTCGTCGACGATGTCGACGTGGACCAGGTCCTTGTCCTTCAGCTCGGGATATTCCCGGCGCAGGTCCGAATCGCCCAGCTTGTCGACGTAGCGGACGCGCGCCGCCGGCGGGACCTTCAGGGGGTTGTGGAGCGCGCCGATCTCGAGACCGGAGCCGCGCAGGTAGGCCCCTGCTATCGCCTTGCGGCGCAGGAGATCCTCCGGCCTGACCGGCGTGCCGAGCAGCCGCGAGGCGCGCTTGCGGAGGCTCCGGGCCACCTTGTCGATCACGCGGCCCTCTCTAACATGCGCCGTTCGGAGGTGTCAAACCTGGAGGCGGGAGGCCTCCGGCCTCCCTTCCGGCCTCCCCGGACCCCCGTTCCCTCGGTGACCGGAGGCACCGGAAGGGGGCTCCGGAGCCCCGATTCTTGTTGTTCCGAGGCCATCCTCGTCGTAATCTTCCGCCTGTCGTCGGACCCCATTCCGAGCCGATTGAACCCCCCTGAGCGGGAGACCAAATGACACGACAGCGCCGCTTCCTTGTGCCCCTCACGGCCATGCTCACGGCCTTCGCCACGGGCTTCCTCCCCGCAGGACATGCCGGGATGGCGTTCGCGGGGCCGAACGCCCCCGTGGACGACGGCGACACCTCCTCCCCGGCCTCCGCGGCGGCGAAGGTGACGTTCGAGGCGCCGCAGGCGGCCCTGGAATACCTTCAGGTCCACACTCCCTCCGCCGACGAGCTGGCGCTGCGCCGGGTGGCGGGCCAGTCGGTCATCCTGCAGTCGGGGGCCTTCGATCCGGTCTCGGAGGCGCTGCCCGGGTTCGCGGCGGGGCGCGCGGTGACCGGCGCCGAGAAGACCTTCCTCGTCCAGTTCCATCGCGACCTCACCGACGCCGACCGGCGCAAGTTCGAGGCGGCCGGAGTGCGCTTCATCGACTACATCCCGAGCCACGCGTATGTCGTGCAGGTCGCGGCCCGGGACTTTCCGCGGCTCAGGGCGCACGCGCTGGTCCGCTGGCTCGACGTCTTCCGCGGCGGCTACAAGCAGGCGCTCATCCTGGGCTCGGACGCATGGACCGACGCGCTGCACCTCGACATCCGCCTGATCCCGGGCGAGAACCCGATCAACCTCCTCGATCGTCTCCAGCAGATCGACGCCGGCGTGGCCATGAAGGGAATCCAGGGCGAGGTCGCCACGGGCGCGACGCTGCGGGTCCTGGTGCCGGCCGGCCACCTCCACCCGTTCGTCGATCAGGCCGCGGACGACGCCGCGGTCTGGAGCGTCGAGCCCTGGTACCTGCCGCAGATCGCCAACGACGACGCCATCTGGGTCGAGCAGTCGTACGACACCGTCAACACCCGCAACTACGCGATCACCGCGCCGCTCTGGAACCATGGCATCACCGGAACCGGGCAGACACCGGGCGTGGCCGACACCGGGCTCGACGACGACATGTGCTTCTTCCGGAATTCGGCCGCCGCGGGCGACGTCACCAACGCGCAGTCGCCGGTCCTGCCGGGCATCGGGACGATCGACCTGACCAAGAAAATCGCCGCCTACAACGTCGTGCCGCAGGCCACCTCCTACGACGGCAACACGCTCTGCCAGGGGAAGGCGGAGTCGTTCCACGGGACCCACACCACCGGAACCGTGGTCGGGGACAACTTCCTGACCCTCTCCACCTCCGCCACCGGCGGGCACGACCCGGGTGACGGGATGGCGCCCAACGCCAAGATGATCTTCCAGGACGTCGGGAGCGAGGTGACGGGTTGCCTCGACGGCCTCAACAACGACTATCACCTCCTCTGGAAGCAGGCGTACGACTCGGGCGTCCGGGTGCACAGCAACTCGTGGGGCAGCTCGGTCGCCGGCGCCTACACCAGCGACTCGCGCACCATCGACGAGATCATCTACGGCCGGGAGGATCTGCTGATCGTCTTCGCGGCGGGCAACGACGGCCCCGGCGCCACGACGGTCGGGAGCCCCGCGACGGCGAAGGACTGCCTGTCGGTCGGCGCGACCGGACATGGCGGCAGCACCCTGATGGCGTCGTTCTCGTCGCGCGGCCCGGCCCTCGACGGCCGGATGAAGCCCGAGATCGTCGCGCCCGGCACCTCCACCGTCTCCGCCGCGGGCGACGCGCTCCACACCTCCAACAACTGCGCCACGAAGACCCTGTCCGGAACCTCGATGGCGACACCGACGGTCGCGGGCGGCGCGACGCTCCTGCGCCAGTACTTCACCGACGGCTTCTACCCGACCGGCGCCAAGACCGCCGCCGACGTCATGAACCCGAGCGCCGCGCTGATGAAGGCCGCCCTCGTCAACGGCGCCATCGACATCATCAACCCGACGCAGGCGACGATGTTCAACAGCCTCACCCCCGACAACAACCAGGGATTCGGCCGCATCCAGCTCGACAACGTCGCGTTCTTCTCCACGCCGGCGCGCGACGCGCGGCGCACGCGCGTCTGGGACAAGTGGAACGCGACCGGGCTGCAGACCGGCCAGTTCGATGAATACCCGCTCCAGGTGGCGGCCGGCCAGCCGCTCAAGGTGGCGCTCTCCTGGACCGACCCGGAGGCCTCCGGGCTGGCGGCGACGATGCTGATCAACAACCTCGACCTCGAGGTCGTCGACCCGTCGAGCAACGTCTACCGGGGCAACGTGCTCGCCGGCGGCCAGAGCGTCACCGGCGGAACGGCGGACGCGCTGAACACCGTCGAGGTGGTTTTCCTCAAGACGCCGGCGGCCGGCACCTGGACGCTGCGGGTCAAGGGGACGTCCGTCCCCGGCACCCCCGTGGAGCCGTATTCGACGCGACAGGGATACGGCCTGGTGGCGACCTACGCCGACTGCCTGACGGCCCCCGCGACACCCGCAGGCATCACCGCGACCGACCAGGGCGCCGCCGGCATCTCGGTGGCCTGGGGAGTGGCGGCCGGGGCGACGCGCTATCAGGTCTACCGCGCCGTCGGCACCTGCGCAGCGCCTCTCACCGACTTCCACTACCTCGGGCAGACGACCGCGACCGCTTACTCCGACACGCTCGCGCAGGGCGGCTTCACCTATGCCTACAAGGTGCGGTCGGCGACCAATTGCGCCGAGGGGGCCGCGACCACCTGCGTCACGGCGACGTCGACCGGCAACTGCACGCTCTTCCCGGCGTTCGGCGGATTGACCTCGGGCGTGAATGACCTCGGAACGCCCTCCTGCGACAGCCTTCTGGGATGGGGCGCCGGCGCGAGCAGCTGTCCCGCGGCGCCGGGGGTCAGCTACGACGTCTATCGTTCGACCACCCCGTACTTCACGCCGGGGGCCGGCTCGCTTCTGGCGTCCGACGTGGCGCCGACCAGCTATCGCGACACGGCCGTGACGCCCAACACCGCCTACTACTACGTCGTCCGCGCCGAGGACGCGACCACGGCCAACGGCGGACCGTCCAACGGCGGCAACCTCGACACCAACAGCGTCTTCTACGGAGTGACGCCGACCTCCACCTCGACCTATGCCGGGACATGGAGCGACGACGTCGACCTGACGTCGCGGCTCACGCTCGATGCGCCCTGGAGGGTGAGCAACCAGCAGGATCACTCCGTTGGCGGAAGCCTGGCCTACCATTCCGCCGGCGATGGCCAGACCTATCCATCGTTGACCTGCGCCGCGGCCACGACTCCACCCATCCCGCTGCAGGCCGGCCAGTCGCCTTCGCTGTCGTACTGGACCCGATACAACCTCGAGTACCAGTGGGACGGCGTGGTCGTCGAGATCTCGACCGACGCCGGGGCCCACTGGGCGCCGATTGTGCCCACGGGCGGGTATCCGGACACGCTCGCCCAGACCGGCGCGCCGCCGGCCAACTCGTGCGGCTACGCCGCCTCGCAGGGGGCCTTCACCGGCCCCGCGGCGCAGACCCTGTCGGCCTGGACGCAATCCACGCACGACCTGACCCCGTTCGCCGGGCAGACCGTCATGCTGCGCTGGCGGATGTCGTCAGACCCGGCCGCGGAATTCGAAGGCTTCTACCTGGACGACATCGCCATCACCAAGGCGATGGCCCCGGCCTCATGCGGTGCCGACCTGCGTCTGTCGACCGCGCCGGGCGTCGCCGACTCCTGCGCCGCCGGCGCGGGCGGCGGCAACGGGATCCTCGAATCGGGCGAGGACGCGACCATCGCCGCGAGCCTCCAGAACATCGGCGACACGGCGGTCACGGGCGTCAGCGGCACGTTGTCGACCGCGCAATCGGGCGTCGTCGTCACCCGGCCGACCGCGTCGTTTACCGACGCCGCCTCGGGCGCCACGACCTCGTCCGTCGCGCCGCACTTCGGCGTCTGGGTCGCGCCCACGGTGGCGTGCGGGACCGTCATTCCGTTCTCGCTCGGCGTCACCTCGGCCCAGGGCAGCTTCGCGCGCAGCTTCAGCGTGACCGTCGGCACTCCGGGCCTCCCGTGTACCCAGGTCACCTGCGGCAGCGCCCTCCCGGTCGAGGATGGAACCGCGTCGGCGCCGCTGCTCGCCACCCCGGGCTCCGGCACCAGCGTGCACATCACCTTCGGCCTGAGCTGCCACGCCGTCGACTCGACGGTCTACTGGGGCTCCATCGGCAGCTCCGGTGCCGGTCTGAACTGGTCGAGCGCCGCCTGCGGCTTCGGGGCGCAGGGCTCCGCGACGTTCGATCCCGGAACGCCGGCGACCAACACCGTCTTCGCCTTCGTGGTGGTGCCATCGAACGGCGTGACGCAAGGTTCCTACGGCCAAAGGTCGTCCGGAGCCGAGCGCTCACCCGCCGTCGGCCTCGGCGTCTGCAACCAGCCGCAGACGCTCGGAGGGACCTGCCCCTAGAGCGGCGCTCTTCGGCCGCGACTCTTCCCGCGAGGCTCCGGCGCGAGCCGCGCCCCCCTGGAAGAGTCAGGTCCGTCCTTCCCAGCTCCTGGTGACACCTCAATGGCTCGCGTCGAAGGTTGCGAGCAGGTGCGGTTGCCATACGGACCGTGGACGGTTGCCGCGATGCGGGCGACGCGCTCCGCGCTCGCCGGGGCGTCCGAGACGAAGCGCCCCGGGCCCCGCTGCGCCGTACTTGGGCGCAGCGGGAGGGCGCGTAGCGAGGGGAGGGGAGGCCTCGCGCAGCGAGGCCGGACCCGTCCCCGGCCGGCGCGGAGCGCGTCGCCCCCGGCCGCGGACACCGTCCCGGGCGCCCGCCTTGACAGCCGCCCCTCCCGCGCCAATCTTTAGGGGCATGAACCGCGCAAGCAGTGCCGCGGAGGCTTTGACCGAGACCGCCAACCGGACGAAGCGGGAGGCGCCGTTCGGCGCGCCCCACGTGTTCGTGCTGGTGGTGGTCGACGGGGACGATGCCAACGCGGTCCATCGCCTCGTCCGCGCCGAAACCGTTGTCGGGCGCGGGGACGAGGGGCATATCGCCATCGAGGAAGAGCAGATCAGCCGGGTCCACTGCAAGATCCGGGTGGAAGGGTCGGTCTGCACGATCATCGATGCCGGAAGCCGGAACGGGACGAGCGTGAACGGCCGGCGCCTCGCCCCGAACGTCGCGCAACGCCTGAGGAACCTCGACGAGATCGAGATCGGCAGCCACCGCCTTCTTCTGCTCACCGGCAGGTTCCGGGGCCAGACGAAGCCGGTCCCGGCGTAGTTCCTCACCGGCGAACGGGGGATCGCCACCCTGGCGAGGAGCGCGTGACGATATCCGGACATCCGGACCCGCCGGACGCCCCCGACCCGCCTGCGCAGGCGTCGTCGCTGAAGCGCTTCGTCCTGTCGCTGCTCGGGGTCCTGGCGCTCGCCGCCGTCGTCTGGCTGGGCCAGGCGGAAATCATCCTGGTCACCGACGAGCAGAACGGCGAGTTCCCGGTCTCGCCCTTCGCGCTGCGGGAGGACGACTTTCATCACCCGCGTCTCGAGCTGCTGCGGCGTCGCGAGAGGCTGGACGACGTGGTGGCGGGCGCCACGACCCAGTTCGAGACCATCGTCCGGCTGAGGGCCTGGGTCCGCCGCCAGTGGGAGTCGGGCGCCGATTTCTACTATCCCCCCTGGGACGCGGTCGAGATCCTCGACCTGGCCCGCCAGCACGACAACCGGGGATTCTGCGCCCAGTACGCCGTCGTGTTCCTGCAGGCCTGCCAGTCGCTCGGCATTCACGCGCGCTACGTCGACCTGCCGGGGCATTTCGTGGTCGCCGTCTGGTCGGACGACTACGACCGCTGGGTGGTGATGGACCCGACCAACGACATCAGCTACGAGCGCGACGGCCTGCCGCTGCGCGGCCGGGATCTGTACCGGGCCTACTGGGAGGACAACCTCCATGGCGTGGCCCAGGTCGATTCCCACGGCAACCGGAGGGGATTGTCGCGCAACGACCTGAACGACTACCGCCTCTACTCGATCGGCCTGTCGGCCAACCAGCTCTCCCGGCCGGTCGAGGTGAAGATCAACGGCGCGTCGCGGCAGCTCACCTGCGCCCGCGACTATCGGACCTATCCGAAGATCGGCCGCGACGAGCTGGTGGTCGCGGCCGATTTCCTGTCCTGGCGCGGCGTCGGCGGCAAGGAGCCGGCGCAGGAGCGCCCCGACTCGGCCGACCCGGACGACTTCCGGGAGTCGCTGAACCAGACGACGCTCCTCCTGGCCAGCGAGCGCGTCCGCGATCGGTTCCTCAAGGTGGTCCTCCTGAAGAACAACAGTCCGACCTTCAAGAGGTTTCTCGTCCGGTCGGACGAGAGCTCCGACTGGATCGCGGCGCCGTCGCCGACCATCAAGTGGCTGCTGCATCCGGGGATGAACCGGCTGTCGGCCCGGATCGAGACCAGCTTCGGATGGCGCGGACAGGTGAGCGGCATCAGCATGTTCTACAAGCCGCCGCTCTTCCCGTCCGTCCGGCTCTTCAAGCGTAACTTCATCCGCCTGCAGTGGCACCAGGCGGGGTAGCGCCGAGCCGGCCGAGGCCGGCGAGCGCCTCTTCGAGAAGCGGCCGCAGCTCCGCGTCGCAGTCGCGCCACTCGGTCGCGAACCGCGCGCAGCGCTCGCGGGCGCGCTCCCGATCCCCGAGACACTCGTGGATCGCCGCTTCGCGCAGGTACGAGGGAGCGGCGTGCACCAGGTCGTGCACCGAGCCGCGCACGAACGACGCGTACCACGGCAGGGCCTCCTCGTGCCGCCCCAGCTCCTCGAGCCATCCTGCCAGGGTGAAGCGCTCGTCCGCCTGCGAGTGGAACAGCGACGGGTGGAGCAGGTCGAACCGCACCGGACGCCGGGCTCGCAGGATCTCCCCGACAGCCTCCTCGCGGCGGCCGAGCGACCAGGCGACGCGCGCGCGCAGCGCCGCGGCCGCCTCGAGGACGAGCGGCAGGACGTCCGGCGGCGGGTCACACCTTTCGAGCGCGGCCGCGTGCTCTTCGACCGCGGCGTGGTCGTCGAGCCTGGCGCTGAGCAGGCCGATGACGTAGAGCCGCTGCGCAGCATACAGGTCGGCCCGCGGCAGGCGGCGCGGCGCGGAGACGCCGCCGGGAGAACCGGCCGGCGCCGACCCGGGCCGCCAGGCGACGGCGGCGTCGCGCGCCGCTCTCAGCTGCGCGTCGGAGGCGCGCACCGCCGGGGCGGCCGCCAGCAGTGCGGCGAAGACCGCAGCCTGATCGCGATCGAGCGCCGCGGCCTCCGCCAGCTCGCCCCGCGCCGCGGACCAGCGGCCCATCGCCAGCTCGAGGTGGGCGCGCAGCACGTGCCCGAGCGCGCGCGTCTCGGGGGCGCGCAGCGGCTCGACGAGGGCGCGGCTCAACCGCAGCCCGGCGGCGAAGTCGCCCAGGTAGGAGGCGACGGCGCGCACCGCCCAGTGTGCCGCGACGTCGCGGGCGGCGGGCAGCTCGGCCTCGACCGCGTCCTGCAGGGACCGGTCGCCCGTCGCGACCGCGCGCACGGCGCGCATCCAGAGCGCCGCGTCGCTCCCCGGGCTCAGGACGAGGACGCGCCGGAACAGGCCCTCGAAGCCCGTCCGATCGCCGCGGCTGGCGGCGATCGATCCGAGGTGGACGAGACCGTTGACGTGATGCGGGTCGAGCGCGACGACTCGCTCCCAGGCCGGGGCCGACGCGGTCATCGGCCGGCCCCGCAACGGGCCGGCGTGGAACTGCACCTCGCCGAGCTGATACCAGGCCTCGACGTCGTCGGGGTGGGCGCCGAGCAGGGAGCGATAGAGACGCTCGGCCTCGTCGTTGTCGGCCCGCAGCACGGCGTCGAACGCCTCGAGCAGCCGCCCGTCCCGCTCGGAGAGGCGCTCCTTGTGCCTCAAGGCCTGGCGCGCCGCCTCGAGGGCCAGGTCGGCCTGCCCCGACCAGAGGGCCGCGACGCTCAGGCGGTACCAGGCGAGGGCGAAGGCGGGA